>Ga0209417_1000877_pt1 | contig 61271 bp, 55 predicted proteins | sample RifGroF2_FD_184002 | JGI IMG/M metagenome (GOLD analysis project Ga0209417, IMG submission 184002) | Groundwater microbial communities from Rifle, Colorado, USA - Groundwater F2 (SPAdes) (version 2) | ecosystem: Environmental > Aquatic > Deep subsurface > Groundwater | place: Rifle, Colorado... | reverse complement strand
AATCGAGTAGACTGCCCCGACAGTTGACCTGACGGGGAGAGCCTCTCACACCACTGTACGTACGGGTCTCGTATACAGCGGTTCATTAAGATGTGGGGCAATTTTCTCGTAATAAGGAAGCATAGCCTCGTAACCTCTTTTGTGTAAGCGTTCTAAAGTAATCGTTGTAAAGAGAATTGGGCTCAGGACAACTGCCCATCCTCCCAATCGGGTTCTACTCCATCTATAGGCTCGTTCATGGGGGGCACCAAGTCGAATGAGGTTTTTCCTCTTTCTCTCAGGTTTCTTCCAGTGATGCCAGATACAATACCTCAGACGATTCCGCACCCAGCGGTCGAGCAGTTTCAGCCTGATCAGGATATTTGCCATTCGGTAATATCCTAGCCAGCCTCGTTGAACCTCTTTTATTCTTTGTATGCGTTCGTCAAAGGTACATGGAGTAGTTTTCCTTGTGATTGTCTTGAGTTTTTGCTTCAACGATTCCCATCCCTTATCGCTTACCGTCAGCTGATATTTGCCTTTTTCCCCTTTTACGTATGTGGATGCAAATCCATATCCCAGTATCGTAAAGCTTAAAGGCTTGCGTATTCCGCTTTTCTCCCTGTTGATGGGCAGTTTCAGCTTGTCCTTCAAGAACAGGTAGATACTGTTTCCTGTCTTGCGGGCAGCACGATTACTTTTTGTGTAGACACTAAAGTCATCTGCATAGCGGACATAGCGGTGTCCCTGCCTCTCCAGTTCCTTATCCAGCTCATTGAGCATGATATTGGACAGAAGCGGGCTAAGCGGACTTCCCTGCGGTACGCCCTTCCTGCGCTTGGTGAGTTTGCCATCTATTAGGATGGGGGCTCTCAGCCATTTGCGGATAAGGCGCAGCGTGAGCGGGCATTTTATCTTGCGGTAAAGTAGTTGCAGCAGAATACAGTGGTCTACTTCATCAAAGAAGCTTTTCAGGTCGATGTCAACTATGTGCTGATAGCCTGCGTTGATGTATTCATGCGCTTTCATTACTGCCTGTTGGGCATTGCGGTTGGGGCGGAAGCCGTAGCTATAATCCTCAAATTCAACCTCAAATTTGATCGCGATTACCTGTCCTACTGCCTGCTGCAATAGTCGGTCGGTGACTGTGGGAATGCCTAAAAGGCGTGTCTTCCCGTTGCTTTTGGGTATTGCTACCCCCAGAATGGGTTGTGGCTGGTATTGCCCTTGACGTAGTGATGTCTCTATAAGCTCCCTGTTGTTGGACAGGTAATTATATAGTTCCTTAACGGTCATACCGTCGACTCCCGCCGAACCTTTGTTCGACACTACCTGTCGGTATGCACGCATTACATTCATTCGGTTCAATACTTGTTCAATCATGCCATCCTGTTTACTTCTTTTACCCTGTCCCGCCTATAACAAGGCTGGCTGTGCCTCCTTGTTTAATTTGGGACATCTTAATGTTCAGCCCTTCATTGATCTGTGAGTCCTCTGCTTATCTTATAGCAGCTCGTATTCCACAACTAATATGGCCTCTGCTGACTTCTTGGTGTGGCTATCCCGTAGCTCCCAAGACCTCCCCCGGTAAGAGCTTTTTCCTTCGTCCGATGCCTGTGGTATCTACTATAAAGCGGCTTTTGGGTTGGGACTTTGCAATGACGCGTCTGCTTATCCTCGCTTTATAGCCTCATATACCCTTCCTGTTCGTCAGTACCGGATTTTGCAGTCTCGCTGCCTTCAGTGCATACCTCACGGTAAACCACCTTGCGACTTGCTAATGCTTCAAGGAGCTACCCTTGCGCATAAGGGACTTGCACCCTCTGGAAAAATACACCCCCTATTCACTCTTTTGAAAATTAAAATAAATTTGTATTTTTGGATTTTTCAATGAGCTTACAGGCGGGTGTGCTCTGCTCATGCAGGGCACACGCAGTGAAATATTTGGGTTGCTGGGCCCGAATGGAGCCGGTAAAACAACTACAATAAATATGATTTGCGGATTGTTGCCCCCGACGGAAGGAAAAATCACATTTCAAAATGACAAGGGAAAGGATCACAAATCTCTAATCGGATACTGCCCCCAGGAAAATATTTTTTACCCCAAACTAACCTGTCTGGAACAGCTGCTCTTTATGGGTCAAATGTACGGACTTCCTCTGAAAGAGGTAAAAACCAGAGCAATCGAATTGCTGACACTCATGGGATTAGAGGACAAAACAAATAAATGGGCAAACAGCTTGTCCGGAGGGATGAAGCGTCGGCTCAACATCTGCCTGGCCCTCATTCATAATCCCGAAATACTCATTCTCGATGAACCGGAAGCAGGACTGGACCCGCAAAGCAGGATTCTGGTCCGCGATTTTATCAAGTCATTTGGAAAGGAGAAGACAATAATCCTCACCACTCACAATATGGACGAAGCCGACCGACTGGCTGACAGAGTTGCAATTATAGACCATGGAAAGTTACTCTTGATGGACAACCCGCAAAATCTGAAAAGGAGGGTTGGCGAAGGTGATATTCTTGAGCTGGTTTTAGAGAAGTATGATGAAAACACCATTAAGCTATTCGAAGATAATCTTGCTTTGCTCTCTTTAAAAGTCAAAATAAATAAGGAGTCTGTGCTGATACAGCATTCAAACATCGTTGAGCAATTGCCGGCAATAAAGAGTCTGGCCGAGGCAGCCGGGTTGTCAATTTCTGAAATAAGGCTGCGCGAAACAACACTAGAAGATGTATTTATCCATTTAACCGGCAGAAATCTACGTCAATGAAAATATTAAGTATAATCACCAAAAGTCTTAAAGAACAGATACGAAGCTACTGGGTACTTCTACTTTCGTTATCTATGGGGCCCTTCTTCATTTTCGTCTATTTCCTTATAATGGAAACATCAAAGCCCCAATACACCGTTCTTATTGCCAACAACGACTCCGGTATAATGACAAATGACCGCAAGATTAATCATGGCGATGACTTGACCGCATATTTCAAAAGTTTAAAAACCGATAAAATCGCAATTCCGTTTACCGTAAATGTTATTACCGACAACAGTGTGGGATCAGAGAGAAAAATTATCGGCATAGAAAGCATAAAGAACAAGAAGGCCGATGCGCTGATAATAATTCCCGAATCCTTTTCGCAAGATATAGACAGTCGCAGGTTAAATGAGATAGAATTTGTAGGCGACCTTACGAATACCGAATATCTGATAAGTGCAGTGTGGGCAAACGAAATATTAAATGAATATGTACTGCAGGCAACTCATAATAAAAGAGTTGTACAAGTAAAGGAAACCGCATTGGGCTCGTCGGCAACCATGAGTGATTTTGACCTTATAGTGCCCGGAATATTGATAGTCTCTTTAATTATGCTGATGTTTACTGCAAGCATCGCATTTGTGTCCGAAGTTGAAAATAAGACCATTATGCGATTAAAGCTTTCAAAACTTACGGTTTTTGAGTTTCTGAGCGGCATAAGCGTTGTGCAACTGATGGTCGGCGTAGCTTCTGTTTTGCTGACTCTGTTGACTGCAATTCTGCTCGGATTCAATTATGCTGGTTCGCTAGCCATTCTGATAATTATTGCAAGTCTCACCAGTCTCTCAATTATCGCCTTTAGCCTCATAATTGCCGGAATAACCAAAACTGCCGGAGAAGTGCTGGTCGTAGGTAACTTCCCAATGTTTTTGTTTATGTTTTTCACCGGCGCAGCATTTCCTCTGAAAAGCGAAGCACTATTCACAATTGCAGGCTATCCGATAATTATCCAGGGATTAATGACCCCGACCCATGCCATCTCGGCATTGAACAAAACGCTCATAATGAATATGGACATATCAAGTATAATCCCTGAAATAATTTCACTGATCGTGCTGACGGTTTTATACTTTTTGATTGGCGGGATAATTTTTAAGGTCAGAATTTGAGTAGACATTAAAATTTGCGTTTTTTAATGTTTATTGAAAAAGAAATTGTATTTTTGATGCCAGAATTTGAGTAAACATTAAAAACACGAATAATTAATGTCAAAAATACTATATAAAATTAATCCAGACCGGAATATTCCATGGAACGATCTCCCCTCTTTACCCATCAGAGAGGAACTCTATAATACCGTTGAGATATTTGGGCGTCTTGGGGAAGCAAAAGCTGCATTGGCGAGGCTGCTGGGCCGTAGTTCTTTAATCCCAAATCAAGGGCTGTTGATTAACACAATAAGCTTACAGGAAGCCAAGATTTCCAGTGCCATAGAAAATATATTTACCACCGACGACGATTTATATCAAGCATACAGCGATCAAAACACAGAAATAAGCGGAGCCTCTAAAGAGGTATTAAGATATCGCGAAGCACTTTGGTCCGGATATAACTATTTGCAAAAAACCGGACAATTTGATAAAGACTATTTCATAAGATTATTTCAGGAAATAAAACAAACAAATGACGGAATCCGTCCGGATTTTTTGAACACCACAATCAAACAAGGTGGCTCCGGACCAAATGCAGGGCAGGTTTCCTATACTCCACCAAGAGGAACAAACATCATTAACAACAAACTGGACAATCTTATAAATTTTTTAAACGACGACCAGCAGTATAAGATTGATCATTTGCTCAAGTTGGCCATTGCTCATTTTCAGTTTGAAGCAATTCACCCGTTCCGAGATGGAAACGGAAGAACCGGACGAGTGTTTAACATACATTATCTCACTCAAAAAAGGCTTTTGGATGTCCCTGTTTTATTCCTCAGCAGATACATTTTGGACCATAAGGATGATTATTATTCCGGGCTAATGGGTGTCTCTCAAAGAGGAAACTGGAAAGATTGGATTTCATTTATGCTGAGAGCCATAGAAAGCACTTCCAACATTACATTCGACAAAATCAATGAAATTGTATCCACCAAAGATTCCATTCTGGAATTTGTAAAGAAAGACCCCAGAAAATTCCGTAATCCCGAACGCTTGATCGAATTTCTATTCACACAACCTTTTACAAAAGTAAAACATCTGGTAGATTCCGGTACCTACGCAGAGAATACAGCAAGAGATTACCTCAACAAATTATGCGAAATGCAAGTTTTGGAGAAAAAAACAATTGATGGACATCACTACTACCTGAATCTGGAATTGTACAGAATACTTTCGAAGTGACACCGCCGGGGGCAGTTTGCTTTAGGGTATTTGCCCTCTTGACGATCTTATATGCAGGCATAATGACCAGAAAATGAAAACAAAAAAACTTCCGGCAATCACTCTCTTCACTCTAACCCTTATTCTGGTCGCAATTACCTTCTTATCACTTAACACATCCTGCAAAAAGACATCAGCCACAAACCCGGAAGGGTATAAATATTCCATTCCACAGGTTTATGCCGACGGACTCCAGACAGCATCGCTGGAAAGTGTGGGAATGTCTGTGGGCCCAATTGAAGAGATGATGGACTACCTGAAGTCGGCCAACGGCCACACAATCCATAACATCCTCATTGTAAAGGACAACAAGCTGGTTTTTGAAGAGTATTTCAAGGGATTTAAATTTGTAATTACCGCTCCGGACTTTAACGGGGAGGTAATGGATTATACAAGGACAACAGATCACTTTATGGCGTCGGTCTCAAAAAGCATTACCTCAGTGGTGTTTGGAATAGCAGTGAAAGAGGGCTACTTCAACGACCTCAACAAGAAGATCATCGATTACCTCCCCCAATATTCCGACATCCTCACCGGACAAAAGGCGAATATTACACTCCATCACCTGCTGACAATGACATGCGGACTTGCTTTTGACGAGAGCACATACAACTACGGCGACACCCGCAACGAACTACGTCAGGCTATAAATACAACTGATCCACTGCTGTTTATACTGTCTAAACCCCTTGAGGCAGCCCCGGGAACACGTTTTCACTATTCCAGCGGATCAGGCCTTGTGCTGGCTGCCATTTTGGAAAAAGTGACAGGGATGAAGTTTCTCGACTATGCAAATGCCAAGCTGTTCGACCCACTGAGGTCTGAAGGCGGAACATGGTCAGCAACAACCTCCGGTCTCATTTTTGCGTCCGGCGGCCTTTCCTTCAAAGCCCGCGAACTCACAAAAATAGGTCTGCTCTTCCTGAACGCCGGCCAGTGGGAAGGCAAGCAAATCATAACACCTGCATGGATCGCCTTGACGCAACAGACCCAAGTTACCTCAACCGGAAATTATCTGCCAAACTCCCTTTACAGCTACCAGTGGTGGACAACAAGTTTTTCTGTTAAAGGCGTGTCCCGCAAGTGCTTCTACGCATGCGGCTGGGGCGGACAATACATGTTCATAATCTCCGACCTCAACCTTATAATAGAATTAAACGCCGGCAACTACCTTGGAACCGACAGAGTTTCGCAGCTAGATCTGGTGACGGGGTATATTCTTAGGGCGATTTGAACCTGTTGGAACCTTAGAAATTCATTTGTTGTTATTTCTAAAAAATATCTATTTAATATTATGTTCAAGTACTGATTAATAATTGTAAGTCCTGCGGAACTGACTTATCTTTATGCAGTTATTTACAGATAATTAATCCACTCTAATGAAATATAGCAAACCATCTTTATCTATAGAAAGCCAGATACAGCTTATCGAAAGCCGAGGATTGTTCTTTGAAAACAAAACAAAAGCAATCCGACATCTGTCTAATATAAGTTACTATCGCCTGAGTGCATATATGATTCCTTTCAAGGAGAGGGATAGTACCGGAAAGGTTTTGGATAAATTTAAACATGGATCGAGATGGAATGATATTGTAAATCTTTATAGATTCGACCGGAAATTCAGGTTATTGATGTTCGATGCTATTGAGAGAATCGAAATTGGACTTCGAACTCAGTTAATATATCAGTTAAGTCAAAAATACGCTTCTCATTGGCATACAAATGAATCTATCTTCAAACCAATTACATATAGAGATAAAAAAACGGGGGCAACCATAAATAGAAATATCTATTCGGAGATAAATAAGCATATTCGAGAAGAATTGGAGAGTAATAAATCAACAGAGTTCATAAAACATTATGTAGGTAAATATAACGATCCTCCAACTCCTCCTTCATGGATGAGCGTAGAAATTATGTATTTCAATCAGCTGTCTCTAATTTGTAATGCTTTAAGAAACCCGAAAGATCTTTCAGATTTGGCTAATTTCTATTCTTTACCAAAAGACATATTCACATCTTGGTTACACACAATTAATTACATAAGGAATATTTGCGCACATCACTCCCGTTTATGGAATATCACCCTTCAAGTGCAACCTGCTAAATTGAATTTTTCAAAAACAAGAAAATGGATTTCGTCATCGGTCACTGCGCAAAGTTCCAAAATGTACTATACAATTTGTACGATATTATATTTTCTTCAGACTATTAATCCAAATACTAAGTTCAAATTGCATTTAAACAATCTTTTCAATGAATTTCCATCTGTCAATAAGGGATTTATGGAAATAAATTTTGATAATAATATTTGATATTATACATTTGCAGCAAGAAAAGACTATTCTAAATAAAAGATAATAAGCCTTCCAGGCGCGTTAGAAATAACAGCATACTTGGGGGGCGTTTTAATTTACTGCTTTCTGCAAGATGCAAATGCCACGATGAACTTCGCGCTGCTTGTTTCTAAGGTCACAAAATGTGACCTTAGAGATTCATCCGAAAATATTAGTAGTCGTTTCACTACTATTTTTTAGTGTATATTTTTGGTTAGTAGTAAAATGTTTTCTATTTTTGTCTTGTTGAATGAAAATCCGAGGTGAGCGATGAAGGTTGTTAAGGTGGCGGAAATATTGAGGAGATTGAGTGAAGAAGGGTGGTATCTGGTACACTACCGCGGAAGCCATAGACAATACAAACATCTTATAAGACCTGGAAAGGTAACAATCAATGGTAAACCGTCTGATGACATCACCGGTAATCTCCTGAAGTCAATTGAAAGTCAGACTGGATTGAGATTTTAATCTAATTTATTAATTGCTTACAATATGAAACAAATAGAAGTAAAAATTGGTAAAACTCCTGTTGGATATTCGGCTGCTATAGATATATTGCCTGGCTGGGTTGTGGCCGTTACCGGCAGCTTTGCAGATATCCGGAAAGAAATTGAAGACAGCATTGCCTTTTATATAGATTGCGCAAAGGCAGATGGCGAATCTTACCCTAAAGTTTTTAATGGCAAGTTCGAACTCGTCTACAAATTTGATGTCGAAAGTCTGCTTTACTGCTACGACAAAATAATCAGCAAAGCCGCTCTGTCCAGACTTACCGGCATTAATGAAAAACAGCTAAGCCGATATGGACTGGGCTTATCGAAGCCACGTCAAAAACAAGCGGACAAAATTGTTGAAGGGTTGCATATATTGGGAAAAGATCTGCTGGCGGTTGAGATTTGAACTGCCAGTTGTTTTTACATCTTAATCATATTCTGACTGTTACAACTATATTTTCTTAGACTTTTCTAGAAAAATTTATTCACAATCGCTTGATAGACAACAAAGTGTAATTTTATCTGGCAGTTGTGTTCCGCGCCATGCCCGACTGTGCCATGATGTGGCTTGACGTGGCAAGAAGTGGTATAATGTGGAAAGATGTGCCATAATGTGCCCTGCCCTGCAACTTTTACACAGATTTTCTTGTCTAACTATCAACAAGAAAACAACTGACATGAAAAACAGATTACTACTTTGCGCTGTTGCGATATTCGTCGGCAGTGCGTCTTTGGTTTACCCTACGGCCAACCTTATGGCCTGCTCCACCTTCAAGCTGCAGAAGGGTAACGAGCTTATATACGGACACAACCTCAACGAGGGGGACATGGGTGTGCCGGGGATGATTTTCATTAACAAGCGGGGCGTTTTTAAGAATGGGCGCACATTCAGCGAGCTGATTAACAAAGACGGCAAAAACCCGTCGGAATACAGCTGGATATCTCGCTATGGGTCGGTTTCGTTCAACAATCTGGGGCGCGACCTGCCGGACGGGGGCATGAATGAGGCGGGGCTGTATATCTGGGAGATGAACGAGGAGGCCGATTACCCGCAAAACGACAGTCTGCCCAGGCTGATGCACGCAAATTGGATGCAGTTTGTGCTGGACAACTGCCTGACACTGGACGAGGCAATCAGCAGTGCGTCGGCATTCCAGATTGACGGATGGACCTGGCACTACTTCATAAGCGATGCGTCGGGAGATTGCGCCTCACTGGCGTTTATTGGCGGCAAGGTGAAGGTCAACCGCGGGAGGGAGATACCTGTGGCCGGGCTTTTCAACACACCATACGACCGCGAAATGGAAGTCCTGAGATACTACAAGGGATTTGGCGGCCTATACGACATAGAAATGAACAACCCCAACGTCCCACGCTTTGTGAAGACAGCCGCCATGCTGCGCGATTTTGACCCCTCCCGCAACATCGACCCCTCCCGCGGCGCAGTGGACTATGGCTTCGAGATGCTGAAGAACATTACAGTGTACGACGAGCCGGAGTGGTCCATAATTATTGACGCAAAACGTAGGAACGTGTATTATAAAACCAGACTCAACCCCGCAATCAAAAGCTTCTCGATGGATGCGCTCGATTTTTCCAACAACAGCGCTACCTTGATTCAGGACATGGACACCCCAAAAGGGGGCGACGTTCTGGACATGTTCCAGCCATATTCTACACAGGCGATCAAAAGCTTTCTTGCAACAAAACTGATTCCGCTGTTACCCAAAGAGATGATTACATCCGGAGGCTTAACCCCCGATGAGTTTGCCGAGAGGTTCGCCTGCATTACCGACAAAGCAGAATTACCTGCAAACCAATATTTTGCCGGAGTGTGGAAAACCAAGCCAGCCGCCACCAAAGATGACCTTGAGATTGAAATCCGCCTGCGGACAAACAAAAATGCAGTATCTGGCGAAATTGTATTTAACAAAGGAGAGTCCGCCTACCCTATCACACACATCGGCCTGCTGGGCAACCGCCTTACCTTCACCTACAAGAACAAGCGAGGCTACCTGCTGGATGTGCAGGCAACAATCAACAACAATCAACTCACTGCCCACCTACAGACGACAGAGGAGGATGCAGGGACGTTTGTGCTATATAAGTAGGTCTGGGTTTCTCTGAGAATTCTTAGCGCGATAAACCATAGTGTATCATATCTTTATTATCGAGATAATAATTTCTCTGACAAAAAACAACCCCTGTAACATTCGCAATATTATTAAGGTAGTCGATTAAAAATTTAATCGACTACCAATTACACTATTCTTTCTCTCGCTGAGAAAGTGCAGATCCGGCAACAGTCTTAGAATCTTTACTATATCTATTATCTCTTAAAATTTTTGAAGCCTTTTGGGCAACTTTTGAACTTGTTTTTTTTTGTCATAATCTGGAAATTTATGCGGCGTCCCACAATCTATTAATTTCATTACAATATATGTTAAGTTTCTCCTTAAAGGAGTCCGATTCGTTTTGAGCTGAAAAAATTCTACCGCTCATAACATCAACACATATACAGTGATTGTTTGAAACACTAGTGCCATCTTCTTTAATATTATCTAGAAATTCTTTAAGTACTGTTGCGCCAAATATGCCTTCTTCAAGGCTTAGTTCATTTTTGCAAATATAGAATTTTACAGCTCCAATATATTTTACACCCTTTTCCATAAATTCAAGTATTAAATCTGGAGAGATTATTATATCAACACCTGAAAACAGAAGATGCTTCTCTTTGGTACGGTTAAAATAACATTTAATAATTGAATCCGGGAAATGAATAGACATAAGGCTTCTCAGAGCTAAAATAGAATTTTTAACATCTCGGGTTGCCCATTCAGTTCTTGGAGTTCGTCTTTGCAAGTTTTCAATTGCATTTTGAATAACAGTAGCATCATGTTTAATGAAAAAGTTTGTACACGCTGCTCTCGCTGTGCGATAGGGTGCGACTTGAACAGTTCTGGGTTTCTTCTGTTGTCGAATTATTGAAAGTTTTTTTCTTTCAGATGCCACAGAAAATTTAATTAATTGGTTTAATGATAAATTTTTTGTCATTAATTTGAAATTTTAAAAGTTTAAGTGTGGCATTAAAAGAAATCTTGTATTTCCGAAGAAGAATAATTACCTTTGCTACCACGTTTGAAAAAAGGATATTGTTGTATCCCGAAAGTTTGCTTAGATAGACGAAGTTATTTTTTAGCACATATTGACACCTCCTTATATTTAATTGATTTATTAGTTATTAAATCAATTATTGTGCCTGTTATGGATTTATAAAAAACATGACAGTTTGTCATATTTTTTTTATTGCAATACATGACCATTACCTCGTAATTCACTGTTGAGTGTCGTCAAAAATTTCTCAATACGGCTTGTCCCACTAAATTTAATTTGGGACTAAAGATTTCTTCAATTAAATCTTAATTTTTATTAAACTTCTGATAGTCTGGTATTATATCTATCTCTTAGTTTGTTTTATAAATAGCCTATAATCTAGTGAGGAATGCTATACTTAGGTTCCTGCCGTATACCAATCAGGCGATGAAAAGCTTTCTTGCAACAAAACTGATTCCGCTATTTCCCAAAGATATGTTCACATCTGGAGGCTTCACCATAGAAGAGTTTACCGACAGGTAAGCCTACAATGTTGACAAAGCCGAAATGCTTGTATATCTATATTTTGCTAGCGTATGGAAAACCAAGCCCGCCTCACCGAAGATGACCTGGATTTTGAAATCGGCCTGCTGGGCAACCGCCTCACCTTCATCTACAAGAACAAGCGAGGCTACCTGCTTGATGAACAGACAACAATCAGCAAAAACCAACTCACTGCCCACCTACAGACGACAGAGGACGATGCAGAGACGTTTGTGCTGTATAAATAGGGTGACCTACTCCCATTTTTCCGAGAGTTCAAGAGTGGAAAATTCGGGGTTTTGGCGAAAATATCCTAACCATTCTTCTTTTAAGAATTGCCTCAAAACTGCTTGTGTCGTACTATCATTTTTCACAAGCGAAAACTCAAAGTAAAACTTGTCAAGAAAGCGTAACTAATATGGGTACATTTTTATATCTTTGATGTATTAGAGAATGAAATTTAATCTAAAATCCAATTATTATGTCCAAATCAGAACAAAAATTTAAAATCATGATTGATCAGAAATCTTTTGAGATTGAAGAACAATTCATTACAGGCTCGCAAATTAAAACGAAAGTTAGTGTCCCTGCAAATTATGGCGTATGGCTTAAAGTAAATGGCCCTGATCCTGATAAGGAAATCGCGGATATTGAACAAGTCGATCTAGCACAACCCGGAAGAGAACATTTTTTTACAGGCGCAAAAACAACTACTGAAGGATAATGTTTCTACCAGAATTCGACAGAGATTATTTACTTGAGAAGGGCTATCAATTTGAAGAAAAGATTGATGCTAATAGAAATGGTCTGATTTTAAGAAACTGGATATTGCCAGATGGTAAGTTTAACTTACAAACGTCTGATTTATTAATTCTGATTCCCAATGGCTATCCTGAAGTTCGGCCAGATATGTGGTATTTCAATCCGGCTATATTATTAGCTCCGGCACATAGACCCGCCCGACAAACACAAGCAAATATTACATTTGAAGGAAAAGAGTGGCAACGTTGGTCAAGACATTATCCTGCAAATGAATGGAGGAGTGGTGTTGATGGCATACATACCTACTTAAAAAAAGTACAAACAGCGTTGGAGGCAGCCTCATGAAACATACAATCACCATACAAGAACAACATTATCTGGAACTCAAGAATCATTTGATTCAGGAAGATGGCAGAGAAAGGGTTGCTTTTATTATTTGTGGTCGTTCATTGGTTAATAATAATGAAGATAGACTGCTGACAAAAGAAGTTCATATTTTATCTGAAAATAATCTTATTTCATCTGAACTATATCAGGTGAGTTGGAATAATATTCATTTCATAAAGGTTTTAGCAAAAGCGGAATCTAAAAGTTTTGCTGTAGTATTAATACACAATCATCCTGAAGGAATTAACCATTTCTCATCAGTTGATTATGAAGGTGAGTATCATCTTTTCAAATTAGCATTTAACAGAAATGGTGGCAAAGGCTCCCATGCCAGTCTTATTATGATGCCTGACGGCTCATTGATAGGGAGGGTTTGGAAGTCTGATTTATCGAATGAGCCGATCTCAAAAATTAGAATAATTGGAGAATCATTTAAATTTAATTATCCTGATAGAACTTCGAATTTTAAATCACCTGAGGCATTTAATAGACAACAATTAGCATTTGGAAACTCATTAGTTCAGGATTTATCTAAATTGAAAATAACAATAGTTGGAGTTGGCGCAACAGGTTCTGCAACTGCTCTGCTATTGACGCGTTTAGGAGTCGGTGAATTATGCTTAATTGATAAAGACACAATTGAAGAATCGAATCTAAACAGGCTACACGGTTCCATGTTGAAAGATGTTGGTAAATACAAGGTAGATGTACTGCAAAAATATATTAAGAAAATTGGATTAGGGACTAAGGTCTCTGTAGAAAAAAGATGGGTATCTGATAAAAAGTGTATAGATCACCTAAAAACAAGTGATCTGATTTTTGGCTGTACTGACGATCATGCCGGCAGAATATTATTGAATCGTTTTGCATATTTTTACTTGACACCTGTAATTGATATGGGACTTATAATTTCTGTGAAAAAGGATTCTCATGAATTAGAGAATTTACAGGGACGTATTTCTTACCTTTTCCCTGGAAGTGATTGCCTTGTAACAAAAGGTAATATTAATATGGATATTGCCTATGCTGAAAACCTAAAAAGGAACGAACCCGAAAATTACAAAAAACTAAAAGAAGAAGCTTATGTAATTGGTGAAGGGAATCCTGCTCCTGCAGTTGTTACTTTTACAACCCAGATCGCAACGATGGCTGTTAATGAATTACTAAACAGAATACAGGGCTATAATGTACAAGCTTTAACTGCTCCGCACAAAATCTTTTTCTTTCATAGGGGAATGGAAATTCATCCGGAAAATATTTCAAATAATGAATGCCGTATTTGTGGTATGAACAATTATTGGGGCAGAGGTGATATGCAACCCTTTTTAGACATGGTTTTATAAATGAAAAAGTTGAATTTTTTCAATAAAATAATTCGAGATATGCTTTGGACATTCAAATATTTTCAATATAAAGTTGAGGTTATTCCTGACAATCCAGATCCGAAAAATTTAAAAAAAGACATTGTATATGTTGTTGGTGAAAAAAGATATGTGAAATGGGCATATATAAAATGTCCTTGTGGTTGTAATGATTCGATAATGTTGTCCTTAAACAAAAATATCTTTCCTTCCTGGTCAATTAAACAGGATAAACGGGGGAGGGTAACTATTTCACCTTCAATAAATAAATTGGATGGTTGTAAAAGTCACTTTCTAATAAAAAAAGGCAGATTGATTTGGGCTCAAACTGCTGAAAGTTCACCATATTTGTAGTATAATAATGACTGCTCTATTTCTTTTTTATATTTTTCAAAATAACACCAATTAGTTAGCTTTTCATAAACTGCTTTAATATCAATTATTCCTTTATCATTTAATTTTTCAAAATTTATAATTGAAATAATCTCAGTTTGATGAGATGACCTAAACCAATCTATTAATTCAATATAATCTTGTGTTGGGTTTTCGGATAAGATTAATGAAATAAACTCTTTTTCTTTATTTTTGATGCCTACTTTTGCATAATAGTTATAGCCATCAAGTCTAGTATTTTTGGAATTTATTTTTTCAAGTACTGGTAATGATGAAAAAAAATCATCACTGTATTCGCTTTCTATGCTTGCGAGTTTATTAGATAGGGTTTCTGATTTATCTAAATCAATTTTTTGCTCTCTTAAGATTCGTGAAATTTTAAAAAGCTGTTCATCAGTAAAATCTACGTTTGGTGTAAGTGCAATATAATTAATCGCTTTACTCTGAAACTCTTTTTTTTCCGAAATCAAATTTATCAATGCTTGATCAATAGCTTCCTGTTTATTTTTATTTAAGTAATCTATAAATTTACTATCAAATTCCTTTTTGATTTGATCAAACATTCCATTCTTTTCAGAATCAATATTTTGTATCGATTTATGTACTTTTTGTTCTAAATCAATCTGTTTTTCTCTTAAGTCTATTTTCAATTCATATATATTTTTAAGCTCGGTTGTAATATTTTCGTGATCTATTCTTATTTCTTCCTTCATTGGTTTAATTGCTAATTGCTGAAATATAATCGGGATACCCACTGTCAACAAAATAATAACGATAGAGATTACAGTATACAATACAGCAAAAGAATCAATCATTGAATCTAATTTATCAATTGTAGATTCAGCAGATGTAAGCGATTCCCGAAGCCTGGAGTCATCAATGCTTTTTTTTGTTGAATCGAGTGATTGTACTAAAAGATTAATTTTACTTCCAAAAACAGAATCTGATAAAGTCAATTTATTCTCAAGAAAATGTATTTGGTTTTTAAGTTTGACAATACTGTCAATTAATTCCTTTTTTATTTGATTGTTTTCATTAGTTTTCTTCGATTGGGGATAGCAATAAATGAATGAAAAAGAAAATACAAGCAAAAACAATAAAGTTTTTTTCATAATAAAATAATTAGTAATTCAAAAGTAATTAAATTAATTTGGCTTTCATGATAATTATATCTTAGTAAATTCCCTCAAAGACATAATCTGGGTACGTGTTTTTTGCCGGATTCATGCCATTCAAGGTTTATATTTCTCGGAAGTGTTGGCGTTTTCCAGATTTTTGTCAATTCCGGACAAAAAGAGCATAATCCACAAAAAACCCGATAGCTAAAGTGTCTCTTGATGTTATTGTTGCCCTGTATGCTAGGAATGCAAAGTTAAAGGCGGTGGATGGAGAGAAGTGGAAGAAGAAGGTTTGATGTTCTAAAAAAATCACTTTATCGACTGTTATTTAATGATATGCACTACCTTTATATAAAATTTATAAGTATCTTTATAGTCGTTTGTTATCCATTGATTCAATTGTTTTTAACTCTTTTTTGTTATAAGAAAACCTTTAAATATAATCCATATCGCTCTAAATTAATTATTTAATATTAATGTCAAACCAAAATCCTGAACAAATAGCAAGAGATCATATAGACAAGCAATTAACTGCTTGTGGCTGGATAATTCAGGGAATTAAACAGGTTAATCTTCATGCCGGTATTGGGGTTGCAGTTAAAGAATATTTAACTGATGTCGGACCTGCAGACTATGTCCTATTTGTAGATGGTAAACCTTGTGGGGTTATTGAAGCCAAACGGAAGGAGGAAGGGCACCGGATTAGTATTCACGAAGATCAATCTGAAGGATATGCGATGGCGAAACTCAAACATCTGAAAAATGAACCTTTGCCTTTTGTGTATATCAGTACCGGCGAAATTACTCAGCTTACAGACTTTACTGATTCCAAACCCAGGGGTAGAGAAGTGTTTTGTTTTCATCGTCCGGATACTTTGAGAGATTGGCTCAAAAAAGACAAGTCGCTTAGAACAAGATTACACGACTTGCCTGTCTTGCAAACTGCCGGGCTTCGTGAATGCCAAATCATTGCTATCAACAAACTGGAAGATTCATTTAAAGAAAACCGCCCCAGGGCCTTGATACAAATGGCTACCGGTTCTGGAAAAACCTTTACTGCCATTACCTTCATATATCGTTTACTTAAATTTGCTAAGGCAAAACGAGTTTTATTTTTGGTGGACACAAAAAATCTGGGAGAACAGGCCGAGCAAGAATTTATGTCCTTCGTGCCAAATGACGACAACCGCAAGTTTACCGAACTATACAGCGTTCAGCGCTTAAAATCGAATTACATAGCTACAGACAGCCAGGTGTCTATCAGCACCATTCAACGGTTGTACTCTATTTTGAAAGGAACAGAATTAGAAGAGAGTGAGGAAGTAGTAAATCCTAACGAAATAAAATACCAACCCAAGGAAATTCCTCCAGTCGAATACGACCCGAAAATGCCCGTTGAGTTTTTCGACTTTATTGTAATTGATGAGTGCCACCGTAGTATTTACAATCTTTGGAAACAAGTTTTAGAATATTATGATGCTTTTGAAATCGGCTTAACCGCCACACCCGACAAACGAACAATCGGCTATTTCAACCAAAACATGGTGAGTGAATATTCACACGAAATGGCTGTGGCCGATGGTGTAAATGTTGGTTTTGATGTGTTTATTATTGATACCAAGGTAACACAGCAAGGTGCTACGCTCTGGAAAGGTGAATATATTGAGCATCGTGAGCGTTTGAGTCGGAAGAAAAGAATGGAATTGCAGGATGAAGATGAAAATTATTCGTCAAAACAATTAGATAATGATGTGGTTAATCCAAATCAAATTAGAACTATCATCAGAACTTTCAAGGAAAATTTACCCGTCATATTCAATGACAGATTTGACAAAAACGGAAATTTTGAAGTGCCTAAAAGTTATCTTTTTGCCAAAACCGATAGCCACGCTGACGACATAATCAAAATTGTTAGAGAAGAATTTGCAGAAGAAAACCGTTTTTGCAAAAAGATAACTTATAATTCCGAGAAAGACCGGAGGGATGCTGATGACCACATCATTGAAAAGGGAGAAGACCCAAAAAACACTCTGGCTCAGTTTCGCAACAGTTATCACCCGCGTATTGCAGTAACGGTGGACATGATTGCCACTGGAACGGATGTCAAGCCCTTGGAATGTCTTGTCTTCATGCGTGATGTAAAAAGCCGAAACTATTTTGAGCAGATGAAAGGGCGCGGTACTAGAACTATTACATTGGACAATTTGAAAAAAGTAACACCTACCGCTCAATTTACCAAAGACCATTTTGTGATTATTGACGCTATAGGCGTAACCAAAAGTTTGAAAACCGACAGTCGTCCATTAGAGAAAAAACCGGGTGTACCGTTGAAAGATTTGCTGCAAGCAGTGGCAGTGGGAGCAAGAGATGAAGAGTTATTTACTTCATTAGCCAACCGACTAACTCGATTAGATAAACAAATTACAGAAAAAGAAAAAAAGCAATTCACAGAAAAGGCAAATGGTAAAAGTGTTTCTCAGGTTGTGAGAGAATTGCTGAATGCTTTTAACCCTGATGTCCTGGAAGAAATCGAAACCAAGGTAAAAACTGAAAAAGCGGGCGCACCCCTTGTCGATATTAAAGCGGCCATTAAAGAAGAAACTGAAAAACTTCAGAACGAGGCAGCCAAAGTCTTTACCGGCGAACTTAACGAATATATTGAAAATGTCCGCAGGGCGCATGAACAACGCATAGACCTGACCAACCCCGATGAAGTTACAAATATTGGTTGGGACAAAGGCAACAAAAACAACGCAAACGAACTTGTGAAGGATTTCGCCGAATGGATGGAACAAAACAAAGATGAACTTCTGGCTTTGCAGATTTTTTACAACCAACCGTTCCGCAGACGCGAGCTCACCTACACGATGATAAAAGAAGTTCTCGAAAAACTTCAAAATGACAAACCCTCACTTGCCCCAATGCATGTGTGGCGAGCTTACGAAGCTTTGGAGCAATGCAATGGCTCGCCCCGCAACGAACTCACAGCTATTGTTTCTCTGATTCGCAAAGTAAGTGGTCTGGACACCACTCTCACCGCGTACGACAAAACAGTGGACAAAAACTTTCAGAATTGGGTATTTAAAAAACAAGCCGGAACCACCAAGTTTAACGAAGAACAAATGCAGTGGCTGCGCATGATAAAGGATTATGTGGTAAATAGCTTCCATATTGAAAAGGATGATTTTGATTTAAACCCCTTCAACGCACAAGGAGGTTTGGGCAAAATGTGGCAACTGTTTGGAGAGCAGACAGAGGAGATTATTAATGAACTTAATGAAGTTTTAGCAGCTTAATTATATGATACGATTATGAAAAGTATTTTGGAAGAGCCAGAGGTAAAATGGGGTGGTACTTGGACTGAAATAAAACTAGATGCTTTTGCTAAATATGTTTCTGCATATTTGAACATTATGAGAAAGAATACTTACTGGAAAACCATATATTTTGATGGTTTTGCTGGTAGTGGAGAAAGAAAAACAAGAGATGTTTCGCCTCTTTACCAGCAGTTAATGATAACCGAACAAGAAGAGAAATTATATAAGGGTGCTGCAGAAAGAGTTTTGACACTTCCAAATAATCTTTCATTTGACTATCATTATTTTATTGATGCAAAAGAAGACTCACTAAAAAAATTAGAAAATAAACTTTCTGAACTCCAGAAAACTAAAAAATATCCTTTTAAATTTTGTCCAGGAGATAGTAATCAATGGCTATTAAAATTAGCCCAAGCCATGAAAGAAAACAAAAATAGTTATGCATCATTGGTTCTACTCGACCCTTTTGGAATGCAAATTAACTGGGAATCTATTGAATCCCTACGAGATACTAGAACTGACATATGGATACTTGTACCGACAGGTGTAATTGTAAACAGATTATTGGATAAAAGTTGTAATCTTACTCACTCACACAAACTTCAGTCTTTTTTTGGACTAAGTGAAGATGAAATAAAACAGGCTTTTTACTATAAAGAATCTCATTTAACATTATTTGGTGAACAAGAAGCTACATTAAAAGTGACGAAGCCAATTGAGAAAATTGCAAAACTATATGCACAAAGATTAAAAACTATTTGGACTTATGTTACAGAAGAACCTTTACGCTTAGAAAACTCAAAAGGTGTTCCAATTTTTCATTTCGTTTTTGCTTCTAATAACCAAAGTGCGTTAAAAATTGCGAAACAAATTATTAAAAGTGTTTAATTATGGCTAGTACAAAAATTGAGTGGACAGAAAGCACCTGGAACCCCATTACAGGTTGCACCAAAATATCTTCGGGTTGTAAATTTTGTTATGCCGAAGTAATGGCTCTGCGACTTAAGGCCATGGGACAAGAAAAGTATAAGAATGGCTTTGAACTTACCTTACATCCAGATGTAATAAATGAGCCTTATACATGGAAAAAAGGGAAAATGATTTTCGTAAATTCCATGAGTGATCTGTTTCACGAAAAATTACCGATTGAATACATCCAGCAGATTTTTAAAGTAATAAAAGAAAACCCGCACCATGTATTTCAGGTTTTAACAAAGCGTGCTGATATATTAAGATACTACGACAGCGAAGGGTGGTTGGAATGGCCACACAATCTCTGGATGGGCGTTACTGTTGAAAATAAAGATGTAATGGGCCGTATCGAGAATTTAAGAAATACAGGAGCAAGAGTTAAATTTTTATCCTGTGAGCCGCTTTTAAGTTCGTTGCCGGATATGAATTTACAAGGCATTGATTGGGTAATTGTTGGAGGGGAAAGTGGTAGAACTCCACGACCAATGAAAGAAGAATGGGTGCTTGGCATAAAAGAACAATGCCAAAATGCAAATGTCGCCTTTTATTTTAAGCAGTGGGGCGGAACAAATAAAAAGAAAGCAGGAAAAATGCTTGAGGGGAAAGTATATAATGAAATGCCAGTAATTATTGAAAGTATTTGAATGATAAAAAACATTAACATTCCAAAGCATTGGCAAGTAAAGATTTTGGGAGAAGTCTGCGAAATTAAAAGTGGAAAGAATCAGTCAAAAGTCATAAATCCCAATGGAAAATATCCAATTTATGGAAGTAGTGGAATTTTTGGTTACGCTGATGAATATATATGCTCTGAAGGAACCACTATAATTGGTAGAAAGGGTACAATAAATAGTCCAATATATGTAAAAACAAAGTTTTGGAATGTTGATACAGCTTTTGGATTGTGTTCCAAAGAGGGTCTTAATGGTAAATTCTTATATTATTTCTGTAGAGGTTTTAATTTTCATAAACTGGATAAAAGTACGACAATTCCAAGTTTATCAAAGAGAGATTTACTTTCTATTGATATTCCTATTCCACCACTCAATGAACAACTGGCAATAGTATCCAGAATTGAAGAACTTCTAAGCGATTTAGAAAATGGGAAACAACAACTGCAAACAGCTCAACAGCAGTTAGAAATCTATCGCCAGAGTTTGTTAAAGTGGGCTTTCGAAGGAAAACTCACAAATAAAAATATTAAAGATGGTGAATTGCCGAAAGGTTGGAAATTGAGGAAAATTTCAGAATTATCCAATGTTGTTAGAGGTGGCTCCCCAAGGCCAGCAGGAGACCCAAAGTTTTATGATGGCAAGATTCCTTTTCTTAAAGTGAGAGATATAACAAAAAATAGCAATGCTTTCATAACAACTTTTGAATATACAATCAAGGAAGCAGGATTGTATAAGACAAGGCAAATCAGACCAAATACTTTATTGCTTTCAAATAGTGGTGCAACATTAGGAGTTCCTAAAATCTGTATGATTGATGCAACAATGAATGACGGTATTGCGGCTTTCTTAGATTTAGATGAAAGAAGTAATCTGTATTTGTATTATTTCTGGCTGAGCAAAACAAGAGAACTTAGAAATATTAACATGGGTGCTGCACAACCAAACTTGAATACAGATATTATTAAGAATTATTTTGTGCCTTATTGTTCATTTGATGAACAAAAACTCATCGTTGACGAATTAGAAAGCAAACTCACCGTCTGTGACAAAATTGAAGAAACAATAAGTCAAAGTTTGCAACAAGCAGAAACACTAAAACAAAGCATCTTAAAGAAGGCTTTTGAAGGGAAACTAACTAAACAATAGTGATATGAGAGCCCAAATAAATGTAAAATCAAAAAATATATATGGATCTAAGTAATATTTATTCTTTACGAAAGAATTTTACAATTGTCGCTCTCACAGGTCGCACCGGCTCTGGGTGTACTGAATTCGCAGAGAGTTTATCCAAAGGATTTGTAGATAATATTGATATCTATCCAAAACCTGTTAGTTTTGGTTATGATCATAATGTATACAGAAAATATAGGATAATTTATAATTACGCATATAAAAACTTTCAACCATTTGAAATTATTAATTATAGAGATATTCTATATGCATTTATTCTAAAAAGTGGTTACAGGAGATTTATCTCTTTTTTAGACTCTATTTCCTTAAAAGAAGAGTTTAAAAAATCAAATTTCAAAGTGAAAACAAATTTTAGAAACGAAATTGAAAAGTTAAGTAAGTTGGAGGAACGTTTTGATATCTTAACAGCAGAAGCAGAAGATGTTATAACAGACAAGACCAAAAGTAATGACGATTTAGAAAAATTGTATATATTTATTAAATCACCTAATTTCAAAAAGACTTGTATAGAACTGAGTGATATTCTTCAATCTGAATCTATTATTAAAAGGAACAAAACTCTTCAAATAATTTCTAATAATTTGAGAAAATCTGGAGATCCTTATAACGAGACTGCTATAGATTCCAATAGCATTTTCATTATTGCTGAAGTTATCAATGATTTAATTAAATCAATCAGAAAAAGAAATGTGGAAAAAGACACAAAAATTGTGATTGACACTCTCAGAAATCCATTAGAAATAATGTTCTTTCGGCAGCGGTTTTCTGCATTTTACACTTTTGCAATACACCGCACTGATGATAGTAGAGAAAGGGAAATAAACCTGAGATTCAAAGGTAAAGAGAAAAAAGATATAGCTATATTATTGGACGAAGAACATTCTGGAGCTAAATCTGCAGAGTTTTATAAACAAAACGTGTCTCAATGCATTCAAAATGCTGATATACATATAGCCTTTATTACTAAAGCTGATGCCAAGGACATGAATACAAAAAGAATTCAAAAAAAAGAAATCGTAACTCCATATTATTCATGGGGAATGCAATTATTGAAATACGTAACGCTTATTGATCATCCTGGTATTATTACACCATCAGCAGAAGAGAGATGTATGCAACTTGCATATACTGCAAAATATAATTCAGGTTGTATTTCAAGGCAAGTAGGAGCTGCTATTACAGATGAATTCTACTCAATGAAGGCCATAGGGTGGAATCACACACCAGAGGGACAAGTTCCCTGTAGCCTTAGGAACGCAGAAGATCTAATTTATATGAAAAATGATAAAGCGGCCTTTACACCATTTGAAAGGAAGGAGAAAAAATTTAGAGAAGCTCTGAACTACAACTACCAAAATTGTATAAATCAATCAAGAGAATTATTAAAGGGACGAAATGTAAGCTACTGCTTTAAATCATTAATAAATTCATATTCTGACGGAAAAAACCAAGTACATACTCGGTCTTTACATGCTGAAGAAAGTGCATTCTTACAAATCTCAAAATTTGGTGGCATTGGTATAAAGAATGGAAAATTATTTACAACGGCAAGTCCTTGCGAATTATGTTCAAAAAAAGCTTATCAACTTGGTATTAAAGTTATATACTATATTGATCCATATCCTGGTATATCAAAAAGTCACATTTTGGAGGCAGGGAGAAAAGAAAGAAATCCAAAAATCAGACTTTTCGAAGGTGCTATTGGGAACGCCTATCACTGGTTATATGAACCAATTATGACATACAAAGACGAATTATCATTGATTTTCGATTTTGAGATTAAGGACTTAACAAAACAATATCAAGAAAAGAACAATATTCTAAATATTGAAAATCAAATGTTAGAATCAAAAGTTAAAAAATTAGAATTAAAAATAAAGAAGTTCGAATCAACCAATAAAAAAGATCCGATGAAATTCAAAAATAAAATATGAGCAACAACACATCTTCAATAGTTTCCAAAGTCTGGTCTTTCTGTAATCCCCTTCGCGATGTCGGTGTGGGTTATGGCGATTATCTGGAACAACTTACTTACCTGCTGTTTCTGAAAATGGCTGATGAATACAGCAAGCCTCCCTATAACCGACAACTGAATATCCCAAAGGATTTCAATTGGGAGAGCCTTACAAACAAGAAAGGGGCCGAATTGGAATTGCATTATGCTAAGTTGCTTCGGGAGTTAAGCATACAAAAAGGTATTTTGGGACAGATATTCACCAAGAGCCAAAATAAAATTCAGGATCCGGCAATGTTGGCCAGGGTAATTGATATGATTGATAGCGAAAACTGGTTGGTGATGGGGGCAGATGTCAAAGGCGATATTTACGAAGGATTGCTGGAGAAAAATGCAGAAGACGTAAAAAGCGGTGCTGGACAATATTTTACACCAAGGGCTTTGATTCGTGCTATGGTAGAATGTGTCCAGCCCCAACCAATGAAAACCATTGCCGATCCTGCTTGTGGCACAGGTGGTTTCTTTCTGGCTGCCTATGATTATTTGGTAAAAGAACACAAGTTGGACAAAGATCAAAACACCTTTTTGAAACATTCCACCTTTTTCGGGAATGAAATTGTGGCTGGAACAAGGCGTTTGGCTTTGATGAATTTGTTTTTGCACAACATTGGCGATATAGATAGCGATAACTTTATTTCTCCTGCCGATGCATTGATCGCAGCTTCTCCAAAGACATACGATTATGTTCTGGCAAATCCTCCATTCGGTAAAAAGAGCAGTCAAATCTTTACAAATGAAGAAGGAGAATTGGAAAAGGATGAACTGACCTATAATCGTCAGGACTTTTGGGCAACTACCAGCAATAAGCAATTAAATTTTGTTCAGCATATTCGCTCTATGCTTAAAACGACTGGAATTGCTGCTGTTGTTGTCCCAGATAATGTATTGTTTGAAGGCGGAGCAGGGGAAGCGGTCCGCAAAAAGCTTATGGAAACTACCGATCTGCATACTATTCTCCGTTTACCTACAGGAATATTTTATGCTAATGGGGTAAAGGCTAATGTGATTTTCTTCGACAACAAACCTGCAAGCAAAGACCCTTGGACAAAGGAAATCTGGGTATATGATTACCGGACAAACATTCATCATACATTAAAGAAAAATCCTTTAAAAACAGATGATCTCAAAGATTTTATTGTTTGTTTCAACCCAACTAACCGGCACAAACGCAATGAAACCTTTAATGCAGAAACCAACCCAGAAGGCCGTTGGAGAATGTTTCCCTACGAAGAAATAATCTCCCGCGACAAAACCAGTTTAGATATCACATGGCTCAAAGACAAATCACTTGCAGACCTCGATAATCTTCCCGACCCCGATGTTATTGCAGAGGATATCATTGAAAATTTAGAGGCAGGTTTAGAGAGCTTTAGAGAAATAATGAGAACATTGAATACCAAATAGTCAATGTCTGATAATTGCGTTTAAATATTACCTGATAGTGTAATTACCACGCAGTTATTTTTGTTTACAAAGCAAGCCTCGACAGTTATTCGTCCCCTTGATTCTGATACAGTCCGCTTTTGAGATTGAGCCGATGGGCTTCGTCTACAATGAGTGCGTCAAATGTGTTTTTGTCGCAGTCCCAGTAGCTTCCGGTTCCGCCGAACATATTGTCGATGTTGGTGCGCTTGAATTTGCCTGTCAGTTTGGTTATGTACACTGCTCTGGGGGCCGCGTTTTTGGAGACGTACTTGGCAACCAGTCCTCTCTTTGTCAGTTCTGTCAGCAGGTTTATTGCAACAACGCTCTTGCCTGTCCCCGGCCCTCCTTCCACTATCAGAACCTGCTTCTTTTCATTTGTCGCTCTTTGGGCCATCAGCAGTGCCGTTTCATAAACTTCTTTCTGATCGTCAATCATTATGAATTCCCTATTGCCGGCGATCATTGAGGCGACGCTGTCGGCCAGCTGCTTGGATGGTCTCAGCCTGCCGTTCTCGATTTTGTACATTATGTCCCTGTCGTCGCCGTATTTCACATACTTCTTTATGAAGTTCCTCAGCTTTACTGCGTCGGGCCTTAAAAAAACAGGGGCTTTGTTTATATGGAAATCATAAAAGGTGTTTGTGATGACATCGTCCGGGGTGTAGTTGTGGAGGTATGCGCATGGTATCAGGCTGATGTTCTCGTCCTGCACTGTGCGGTTGTAGCTCTCTATGAGTGCGGCATAGGACCACGCCTGATAAGATGGGTGGACGGTGTCGGTGGCTCCGTGCTGGAAGTGGGTTCTCACCATCGCCTCTTTTTCTGTCAGCTGTGCTTTTGACCACTGCTTTAGCTCGACGATTATGACTTGCTGATTGTGCTCTTCGTTCAGTCCGGTTATGACAAAATCGATCCGCTTTGAGGTGAGCGGTATCTGAAATTCGATGGATATTCCTGCGTCTGTTGCTATTTCCGGGTCGGACAGTACATTGCTCATGTGCATCATCGAATTGGTCCATGAGAGCACCTCATTCTGCGATGTGCTTCTGCCCAGATGTCTGATAAATGCGGCTTTGATTTTGGTGTCGATCTCGTTGTTGAGGACGTCGCTCAGGAAGCCGTCTTTTGTAGACTGATATACAATCATAGTCTTTTGAATTTACAGCTCGTTGTATTTCTTGGCGGTGCCCTTGGCCTTGTCGGCCGGGTATTTTTCGCCGTTCCTTTTAATCTTTTCGCGGACAATCTCGAAAATGTCCAGATTGTGCTTTTCGGCCAGGAGGAATGCATATGCCAGGATGTCGGCAAGTTCTTCCTTTAATCGCTCTTTATCAACTGCTTCAACCTCCGAATCCTTCTTCCACAGAAAGAGCTCGTTGAGTTCTCCCGCTTCCAGAAAAAGTGCCAGAGCAAGGTTTTTTGAATCGTGAAACTGAGCCCAGTCTCTCTCATTTCTGAACTCGATCAGTTTTTTGACAATTTCTTGGTATTCAGTCATAGCAAAGTATCGTTAATTCTTGAGTAACAAAGTTACCCAAAAAACTTAATGTCGTCGAACTATCAATAAATTTTCTAGAATTAGATATATCAAATGTTTGCATGCTCTTTTTAGACTGTAATTAAATACTTTTATCAAACATTAAATATTTATTAGATGTTGGTTAAGTGTTGATAAGATTTGATGTTTATTTGTTTTATTCTTATAAATAGTGTTTACTTTTGCAATATTGAGAATTTTATTTGGCTTAATATTAATATGTTAAAGAATACGATTCTCTTATAAGTGAATTATTTTTTTGAAATTATAATCAAAGTGAATACATTTGTACTAGAAATATGGAACGACGAGTGTTCATTATGCACATTTTACACTGTACGTAATGACGATGATGGAGTTACTGTCAGGGAATCAGAGACTGACAAGTTCTTTGAGAAATACGATGCAATACCAAAGTTTGAAAAAGCAACAATTGAATTATTAAACTTTGTTTTAAAAGCAATAGGAGAAGATCATGGAGCAATTGATGAACTATTTAACAGACATGAAAATGAAGTTGATGGTTTACCTTTAAAAGGTTTTTTAATTTTGGGAAACACCAAATATAATTATCCGAACTTCCCCTTACGGTTGTTCGCACTTAGAATTACAAACAGTATTGTCGTCTTATTTAATGGGGGCATTAAGGATTCCGATACTAACCAAACCAGCAGCCTAAGAATGCAATGGAAAGAGGCTTGCAGCTATGCGAAACGGATAACAGAAGCCCTGCGAAACAGGGAAATTATTATTGAAAATAACAAACTTAAATGCAATACAGGCTCCGATACAATATACCTGTAAAAAAACACAATTATGAGAAGTAAAGTAGCAGATCGTATTTTGGCAAAGACTCCAAAAGACGTTGAGATATTTATACGGCTGCATGCAGATATTACTGTCCGTGTTAACCAGCTTTTAAAAGAGAAGGGATATAATCAAAAACAATTAGCTGCAAAACTAGATAAAAGTCCATCTGAAATTAACAAATGGTTAAAGGGAGATCACAACTTCACACTTAAGTCAATAGCAAAACTTCAGGCAGAACTTGGCGACATCATTTTGTATGTGCCTAAAAGAAAGGCCTTTAGTAATGCTGGTACTCAATGTGCAAATTTTACGGTTTATCATAACGAACCAGTTAATACGAATGTCCAATTTCATAAGTTCGAGACCCACAAGGTAATATCTAATAATCCATTACAAAAAAATGCAATCTAACGAAATCGGTCAGCTACAACCGGAAAAAATTCACATACTCAATGTCAATATTTTGAAGTGTAGTATTGATTCACCATTCGAATTTTCAATAAAGAACATCCACACCCACGATTTTAGTTATAAATTTGAGATTGCATTCAATCTTGAAGATTTACTTATTAAAACAGATTTCATTCTGAACATAACAACAAAGAGTAAAATTGCCGTTGAAGAAGAAGCTGTAGGATCGTTCCATTTTGTCTTCATTTTCAAGATAGATAATTTAAAGGAACTAGCAATTCTTAATAAAAACAATACGATTGATCTTGGGGGAGGCTTAGACAATGCTATTGCATCATTAACTTATTCAACATCAAGAGGTATATTGTTATCAAGATTAAAGGGGACTGCCTTGGAAAATTTCATGCTTCCTGTAATTGATCCTAATCAACTCATTAATAATTCATCTTTGAGTTAGAACGACTTCTTTTATTCTTATGGCATGGTTTCCCAATTGATATATATTCTTTTGCTGAGAGCCGCGATTGTTTTCTGGTACGCGGTAATGGCTTTAACTATTATTTATTTAAATAACCAGACAGCGTCACTAAGCTGGGCTCATTATATAAAATCCAGCTTTTTATGTATTTCGACATTTAATGAAGAAGCTGTAATTTCTAATGGCGCCTTTCTATCCAAAGTTGCTTTTGTTGAAGCTGTTTCTGGAATAATTCTAACAATTGTCTCTATTGCCAGATGTATTAATACATTACCTGCTGTTGAAGAAATTGACAAATCTTAATTCTCTGAATTTATTTATATATCAGAACATTGATGAAATATAACTAACAATGAAACAAAAATTAGAAGACCTTTGGAAGAAGTATGAGGAAAAAATCTCTGAAAGTGCTAGATGCATAGAGAACAATCAAACACGAGAGAGAGTTGAATTATTAAAGGATGTTCTATCTCACAAGTGGATGTACTCAAAAGTAGAAGATTGTAAGATTTTAATTACTGGCATTAATCCTTCCTCTGATGAGAAAAATGATAAAAAAGAGAATCCTCCTGATTTCTTTAAATTAAAAACATGCCCGAATCCATATTACAAATCCCTTATAGAAATGGTTGGCGAATTGATTACAGTTACCGATTATCTTGACCTGTTCACTTTTCGGAAAACAGCTCAAAGCACTATATCTACTTTTTTAAATGACCCCATAGGCCTTGATTTCATTGCTGAACATCTTGCCATAACACAGCATATAATAGAGCAGTTAAATCCATATATTATTATTGTGGCGAACAAGGGCTCATGGAAGTTTTGGGGTAAAATTGCCGATAAAGATAAAAATGGTGAATTCTACAATATCTGGATGGGATATAAATATGAGCCAGTTGATGATGAATTATTTAGTGTGAATTTTTCTAACAAAAGTCGCAATTATGAAATCTGTAAAATATCAGGATTGAAAGACGAAAAGGAAGGAGGAAATCAACGTGTCTCAAAAGACATAACAGAAACCAATCTCGTTGGAACAATCGTTGTATTTACATATATGTCGGGATATTTAGACAGAAAACAGGTTTCCCCGGATGAACGTGTCACCTCTCAAATGATAAAAGAGCTTTACGAAATGGCAAAACACAATAAGCGATAGATTTCGCAATTGTGCATTTTGTGTCCTGTTGTAGTATTATTGCCTAAAACTACAATTTATGAGAGAAGATGTCGTTAAACTATCAATTGAGGATCTGTTTGAACAACTTACAGACAATAAGAACTATCGCCTATTGAATTTTGAAACATCCGGCAGCTCACCAGATCCCATAGACAATCTATTGAAAATGACATGGGACAAACTACTGAATATAAACTATGAACGCATTGTTTTGGGCCATTTGGTATATAACATCACACCCCCATTAGAGAAACTGAACCTCCTGCTGTCAGAACTGGAATCCTTCTCTAAAACCAATATTAGATATCTGGCAGATTGCCGCGGAGTAATGCCGGAATATCCGAAAAAACCAATCACTTGGGGTGCAACTCATAATAGCGATGCAGAAAATTATATCCTTACTCTGTTTATAGAAGGCTAAATTTCTAGGATTTTGCATAAAAATCCTAGATCATTTTTGATAATAATATTACATGATACATCAAGATAAACAGGATGAAGGATGAGAAAAATTTCCTAATTACGAAACCTCTCGTTTCGCAATTAGGAAACTAGCCGTTTCCCAATTGCCGAATTCTGAATATCTGTGTCCTATGATTTTTATGCACTATTCCCGAATATCAAGTCAAATTCTGTTGAACCAGCCACCCGATATGTTTACAAATTAGATATTAAATATATTTTGTCAACTTACAATGACAACCAATAAGACCTAAAAAGCCATGTATTTTTTGGCATTTGACATTTTATCTCTATTTTTGTAAACTTAAAAACCAACTAATAAAAATGCTGTCATGAACCAAATCTTTGCTAACAGGTTAAAGTCTGCCCGGCTGTTAAACGGTTTTTCTTTGCAAGACTTGGCAGATAAAATAGACAATAAAATTTCAAGACAAGCTATTTTTAAATATGAATCAGGTGCTGTTGTGCCAAACAGCGAAATGATAAATATTTTAGCTGATGCACTTAATGTAAGACCTGATTATTTTAGTCGTGTTACTACGGTTGAGCTCGGTCAGATTGAATTTAGGAAACAGTCAAATTTTTCAGTTAAAGAGCAGAATAAAGTTGTTGAACAAACAAGAGAGTATCTTTCTCGCTATTTAGAGTTGGAAATGATATTAAATCTTGATTCCATATTTCAAAATCCTTTGAAAGACATTGGTGTTATTAGTTCAAAGAATCAAATTGACAACGCCTCTGAACAACTTAGGGAGAAATGGGAACTTGGAATGGACTCTATTTGCAGTGTTGCGGAACTTCTTGAAGAAAATGGGATAAAAATAATTGCTGTCCATGCAGATGGACTGTTTGATGGTCTACAAACATTAGTCAATGGTAAAGTCCCCGTTATTGCATATAATAGTAAGCTTTCTGACAAACCAGATCGTATCCGCTTTACTTTATTACATGAATTAGCTCATCTGCTTTTGTCTTTTTCCGACGATTTGTCATCTTCTCAGAGGGAGAAACTATGTCACCAGTTTGCTGCATCTATGCTACTTCCCAAAAAAGCCTTAGTGCAAGAGCTTGGAATTAAGCGCAATAAGATATCTATTCAAGAGTTGGGTTACATTAAAAAAGAGTACGGAATTTCAATCCAGGCAATTGTTATGCGTGCTTTAGACTGTGATATTATTGATTCCGGCTTTATCGGAAAATTCTTTAATTATCTCAGCCTGATGAATTGGAGGACAGAGGAGCCGATTTCATACGATGGCGTCGAAAAGTCTAAACGGTTTGATCAGTTATTATATCGCGCTTTAAGTGAAGAGCAGATTTCTACTAGTAAAGCAGCGGCATTGAAAAACATGAAATTAGCGGACTTTAGATTGGAATTTATAACAATGTGATAATGCGGATTGCTGTTACAGATGCTTGTATTTTTATTGACCTGATAGATCTTAACCTATTGGATGAATTGTGTTGTCTTCCGATGGTTATATACACCACTATTGATGTCCTTCACGAGTTAAATTCTGAACAGCAAAAATTAATTCCATTTACAATCTGAATCAAAAATATTAGTCGAAACTCTATCATCGGAAGAAATGAGTCAGATTTTATTACGAGATTTTCCTGCAGCACTTTCTCTAACAGACAGGACTGTTATCTTTCTGTCTGAAAAATTAGATGCAATACTTATTTCAAGTGATAAGGCTGTAAGAAATTATGCTGGTAAATTTGCTATTGAGTATCATGGAATTTTGTGGATACTTGACCAACTTATTGACAACAAAATAATTACAAACGATCAATTAAGTGAGAAATTAGTCATTTTAACCAAGAATAAGTTCTATGCAAATAACTCAGAACTTATGACAGAGATCAAAAAACGTCTAAACTCAACCAATTGAAACTAAGGTATCGCAAAATGCGATATCCTCAAAACAAAACATAGGAGGCTATTTGCCTTATGTGTTTACAGAGCAAGGTGGTGGCCTTTATTTCGAATTTTACTATATTTGTAAGAACTTCTAAACACCTGAAAAACATGAAAAAAAGAATCTCTGCCTGGGTCCTTCCATTGGCAATGCTTACATTTTTGCTCATACTAAACAGTGGTTGCAAAAAAGACAATCTTAAAGACTACACTATTGATGTTTCATGCATCGAGTTTACACCAAACTGTTTTATTAAGGATGGCCGTATTATTGGGTATGACGTAGATATCGCAACCCAGGCTATTCAGGATGCAGGTGCACAAGTGGATGTGAAGATGTCCGATTCCTGGGACGAGGTCGTTAATGCAACTCTGAAAGGCCCAAGACGAGCTCTGCTGACTGTGGGATATTCTACCACCCGCAAAGACCTTTTTAAGTGGGCGGGGCCAACAAGTCAGGGTATTTACTACATATTTGCCAAGAAAAAATGGGGCATAGGAGTCCTAAACAGCATCGAAGCTTCAAAATCGCTACAATCCATTGGTGTTGTCAGAAATTGGCTAGAGACTACCACTCTGGAAGAGCTCGGTTTTAAAAATCTGGTTTATTACAATACATACGACGAAGCTCTTAACGCATTTAAGAATGATCAGGTAAAAACCATTGCGAGCGATATTTTCCACTTGATCAAAACACTTCCTACAGGTTATTATGAGCAGGAGGTAGAAGCTGTAACACGTTACTATACTGTTTTTTATTACATCGCCTTTTCAAAAGATGTAGACGACTCGTTTGTGGCGAAATGTCAGGCTGCAATTAATAAGATGATTGAGAGTAAAAATACTCTTACAATTATGCAGAAGTACTTTGCCACAATAGTACCTCAGTATATTCCCGGAACCATTCAGATTTTTACAGAAGTGGCTCCCCCTTATAACTATTATTCCGGTACCGGTGCATCCCTCAAAGTTGAAGGCTCGTCAACAGAAATTGTAAATGAGATTCAGCGTCGGAACGGGTTTGTCAATAAAATCAACATAACCACCTGGACCGACTGCTATGCTACGGCACTATATCTTCCAAACACTGCCATTTACTCTACGGCCCGCACTCCGGAACGCGAATGGCTCTTTAAATGGGTCGGCCCGATATCGTCGTTGAGGACTTGTTTTTACACACTTACTAGTTCCGGTCTTAAAATTGAAACCGTCGCCCAGGCAAAGGCACTTACATCTATTGGCACAGTTAAAGACTGGTATACACACGATTATCTTAAGAACAACAACTTCCAGAACGCTGTCGTTACTGCATTGACACCTGTCGAAGCCTTCAATCAACTTATCAACGGAGAGGTGCAAGCTCTTTTGATTGCTGATTCCAGGGTTAAGTGGATGGCCGACAATGCCGGAATTGCCTCTTCTGCAATAACTGAGCATATAGAAGTCATCAACTACAAAGGGTGCATCGCCTTTTCGCTTAACACGCCGGCAGCAATTGTCCAGCAATGGCAAAACAACCTAGATGCAATGAGAGCCGACGGCACCTTAAAAACCATCTGGGACAAATGGTACAAAGGTGTCCCAATGCCATAAATTATGAAAACTCTCACCCTAAGCATTAAGCAAACATTTTTCGACCAGATTCTGGCCGGAACCAAAACGGTAGTGACTCGGGAGATTAAGCCATCCAATGCCCCCCGATATGTCTATTTTGTGGACTCTGCAACCAATACGCAATACAAAAGCTGGAAGGATATTCCCGACGGAGTGGGCGACATAGTGATAGAACCCGTTAGTTACGATGCACTCAAGCTAATCCCCGGGGCGTATAAAGGGACACGTCAAATCAACCCTGAAGGAACCCGCACCACCTGCCTTGTGGAAGTAAAGGGCGCAGAAATCTTTTTTCTTATGGACGAAAACAACGATAAGATTTTCTACGACGAAGCAGATCTGGAATTCCCGGCTATGGTAATTGATTATCATATTATTTGTAAATCCAGCACAATTGCGTAAATTTGCTCAGTGCATTGAGCAAATCTTTCTAATTGAATTAATGTATGTATCAAAGAAAACAATATCAGTTAATTATAGACAGGCTTCGTGAGCCGCGTAAGTTTCTTCAGGTGGTAATAGGGCCACGTCAAATTGGAAAAACTACAGTTGTAAAGCAGGTATCGAATGCCCTTAGTGGAGAGATTCCTCACCTGATGTTTTCGGCCGACAATGTGCCTGCTACCCAAAATTCGTGGATTAGCGATTGTTGGGCCACTGCTCGAGCTCAAATGAAGCTTGAAGATAAAAGGGAGTTAATTTTGATAATTGACGAGATCCAGAAACTCAGAGGATGGAGCGAAGTTGTTAAAAAAGAGTGGGACCAAGACAGTTACAATGACCTTAATATGAAGGTTGTCCTACTCGGATCGTCACGCGTTTTGTTGCAAAAAGGTCTTGCCGATTCTCTTGCCGGACGGTTCGAAACTATAAAGATGACACACTGGAGTTATTCCGAAATGCGGGAGGCATTCAATATGTCACTTGACGATTACATATATTACGGGGGCTATCCTGGAGCGCAATCACTAATTAAAAATCAAGAAAGGTGGAGCGAATATATTCGCGACTCAATAATAGATGCTACAATAAACAAAGATATTCTCTATGATACGGCTATCAGTAAGCCTGCCCTGCTAAGACAAACATTCGAACTTGGAGCCTCTTATTCCGGGCAGATAATTTCACTAACAAAGATAGTGGGTTCATTACAAGACGCCGGAAATACAACTACTCTTTCCGGATATCTGAATTTACTTAAAGATAGTGGTTTACTTGCAGGCATTCAAAAGTTTTCCATAGATAAAGTCCGACAGAAATCAAGTGTGCCTAAGTTTCAGGTATTCAATAATGCGCTTCGGAATGTTTATTCAGGCTACACTTTTGAAGAGGCATTTCGCAATCCAAAAGTTTGGGGACAGCTCTTTGAATCTGCCGTAGGTGCTCACATTATCAGCGGAGCTATAAATGGTAATTATGAAGTTTTTTATTGGCGCGACGGTGATTTAGAGGTAGACTATGTTCTCCGGAAAGGAAGCAAAATTGTTGCTATAGAGGTCAAAAGCAATACCGATACAACCAATAAAGGTCTGGCCAAATTCAGAGAGCGATTCAATCCTCACAATTCTATAGTTGTAGGCAAAGGAGGCATGGATGGCGAGATATTTATGAGTATAAATCCGGTGAAACTATTTGATTAAAACCACCACATCAGAGGCTGAGTTGTACAACTGGATGCTTAAATTCGTAACAATGCATGTTTTCTACCATGCAATCTACACTTTTAAGCCCGACTCCCAAATTTATGAGAATTGCCGATTTTCCGTCCAAGGTGTATTTTTTGTTGTCTATAGAAATGTTGTAGGGAATTCCCGAAATATTTGAAAATCTGCAGGATATCTGTTTTGCGGTCTGGGATAACTTTTCTACCTTGATTGATGCGAGGAACAGTGAAGCCAGCAATTTTTCTGCTCCGGCCACATTACCGTCGAAATATGCAAGTGTAAGACCTTTGAACATTGCGTCCTTGACAGCATCGAGGCTCTTTTCCTTTACAAATACAAATGTCATCGGACGGAATTCTGAGCGTGCAGAACCTGAGCCGTGGATTCCAAAGTCGTCAGCAAGACAAGCGTGTACATCCGAGGCGCTATAGACTCCCAGCCCCTTGTCTATACACCACGATAGTGCCCGCGGATAGTATTCGTCGTTGTTGAATACCTCAATTCCTTTAACATATCCTTTGTCTATCATTGAGTTCTGAAAATCTGTCAGCAGGCAGGTATCAAGTGCCCATGCCGGGTGGTTGTATGTGATATATGCACCTTGTTCCCAGGCAGTCTTGATTGACAATTCAGGATCGGGGGTGTTTATCGGGTTTGCGTCTTTAATAAACAGACCATTGAAATGTCCCAGAATACCTTGTTTTCTGGTTATCTCCGTTCCTCTTACAAGCATTATTCCAAGTTCATCTGCCACAGGCAAGGCAATCTCATAAGAAGCATTCAGATCGTCGCCTGAGTATTTCTTGTAAGGTCTGTATTCTATGTGGTCCGTAATTGCGAGTACGTCTAGCCCTCCTTTCCATGCCTCATAAACCCTGAATGTAGGCCATACCAATCCGTCAGAAAACACTGTATGAGTATGAAAGTCGCACCTGAGCAGAGCGTATCCGTTCACTTGCGGCAAAGCCAGTTCTACCCGGTTTGCACTCTTTTTCACGGGGAAGTTCTGTTTGTTTACATTCTGGGCAAACAAACCTATATTGGCAATCATTAACCAGGCTGCCAGTAATGATATGGAGAAACGAATAGAATATTTCATTTTTTATGTTTTTATTGATTCTGTTTTCAGACAAATTTAACTAAATTTTGTACAGAAAATGTTAATCAATTATCGTCTCGGCTCAGTTTTGTAGCCCGGAAGATTAGATAATAGACATTTATTACCAGCGACAAGCCCATCAGAAACCCTTCTGTAAAATCATAGGCAGGAGTGCTTGGTAAAGTTTTCTCCATTAGTATTGATACCGTCAGCAACACCACTCCTACAGGCAGGGTAAGGAGTTGTAATCGGATAAATTGCAGCTTACTCATATTTATATTATTGTTTTTTATATTATCGTTACTCATCTTATTGTTATTCATATAATTATTCCTTGTCAAACCTACTCAATTCTTCTATCAAAGGGTTGACCTCTCTCCTGATTCTCCATCTTCTCACTAACAGTCCCAGAAAGCCAGAAAGGGCAATGAGTACAGAGAAAATTATATGAAAGTAAAGAGGATTGGCAGGGACCGATTCTGAATCGGGAGTCATTGCTGAATCTGGAATCATTCCAAGAAACATTATATTGGCCCCTGCAATCATAAATAGAATAAACATCAGGAACGGAAGGCCGAAAATTCCGTTTTGCCTTCTTAGCATCGTTATTGCTTCATGGGCAAATCTGGCTGATTCCACACCATAATCCAGTTTTGAGGTATAGAACTGATTCTTTAAGTAATAGCCTATAAATATGGCTGTACTTGCAATAATTATTGAAACGCCTATATACACTTCAAGTGTAATATTGCTTAAAAAACTTAAAGTAATAATCAAAGAGGTTAATATTAGGATTATTGCAACAACCTTAAGTCTGTTTATACGTTTTTGAAAAAAATCTAGTTTTTTCAACTTTGCTATCGTTTGAGTTGAGTCAGTAGCCGGAATCTCTCCCCAAATTTTACCCAAATAGTCTAACTCATTCATTGTCATATTTTTTAAGAGTTTCATACAGTTGCTTTTTTATTCTGGTAACTTTTACGCCAACATAGTTTGCCTTTATGCCGACAATTTCGGAAACCTGATCATAGGTGAGCCCCTCTAGAATCAGAGAGATTATCAGCCTGTCCTGTTTGTCCAGCTTCGATATTGAGAGTCCAAGTTGATTCAATCTGGTCTCCTTTAGTTTGTGATCGTCGGGGCAACCAACATCTGTAAGAGTGTTATACTCCGTTGCCTCCCTGCTCACCTTTTTGTATTGTTTTGTTTTTCTGTTATATAGCAGGGCCGTATTAACAGCGACCCTGTATGCCCAGGTTCCTATCGATGAGTCTCCTTTGAATTTTTCCATGCTGTTCCAGATGTTAAGCATGATTTCCTGAAAGAGGTCATCTACCTGCTCCTTTTCATAAATGTACCCGTAACAGATGCGGTATATCCTTAGCCGGTAATCGGTATATACCTCAAGAAACAGTTTTTCTTTTTGTTGTACGTTCATCTTTGCAAATTTGATAAAACTTTATCTATTTGTAACAGCACCCTGCATTTTATTACAGGTTACATGTGGACATGGGTATGCGGGGACGCACATTCCACTTAAATTGTTATGACGGTTTTTTGTTGTATATTTGGATAGATTTTTAATATATGGAAATCATTGTAAGTCTTTTCCCGGTTTTCTTTTTCCTTGTTTTTCTTTTTCTTCTGGACAGCTTTAAACTGGTTGTAAAAAAATATCTGTTTTTGGCCGTTTTGTGGGGAACCATAAGTGCCATTGCTGCATATTTTCTGCACACCTTTCTGGTTGAGAACACAAGTATCAGCTTTGAGTTTCTGTCGAGATATATTGCCCCTGCAACCGAAGAGACACTTAAGGCTCTGTTTATATTTTTTCTGATATATAAAAAGAGGGTGGGTTTTATGATTGATGCTGCTATTTACGGATTTGCAGTTGGTGCCGGATTTGCTTTGATTGAGGGGTTACTGCTGCTGAATACCTATGAAAGTACAGACATTCTCTTCTGGCTTATACGAGGTTTGGGTACATCAATCATGCATGGTGGTTGCACTGCTATTTTGTCGGCTTTGTTGCTGGGGAGCATAAGCAGGAAGAGGCTGACACCCGGGAACATAGCAATAGCTGTATTAACAGCATACGCAATCCATTCGCTCTTCAACCATTTCAGCATAGACCCCCTGATTCAGACTGCCAGTATTATAATAGTTCTGCCTGTTTTACTGGTTTCTATATTCAAGTACAACGAAAACCAGCTTCAGCACTGGCTCGAAATTGAGTTTAACAGCGAGGTTGAATTGCTGGCAATGATAAACAAGGGAAAAATTCTCTCAACCCGTTCCGGGGAGTATCTGGCTTCTTTGAAATCCCGTTTTTCCGGAGAGACAATTCTTGATATGTACTGCTTTATAAGCCTTTATCTGGAACTTTCAATTATTGCCAAGCGGAACGTAATGCTTAAGGAGTGTGGGTTCCCTGTCATAATTGAAAAGGGGACAGAGGCTAAGTTGAGAGAGCTTCACCTACTCAGAAAGAGCATAGGGAAGGTGGGAGAACTTACTCTGGCTCCTCTCATACGGCTTAAATACAGAGATTTATGGAAACTTAACACACTAAATAATTAATAAACATAATTACGATGAAAAACAAAACTAAAATTTTAATCGCGTTTGGAATCATCACCGCATTAATTGTAGGATTTCTTATTGGAGTATCTGTCGAATATCCAAAAATTGACACAAGCTATGCATCCGGCACAATAGGTAAAGTCAAAAATTACAGGAACATCAAGGCAACAGAGGCCGACATCAATTTTCACAATGAACTTCTGGCCGATACCGCTAAAGTGGCGCAGCTAAAATTATTTTACAACTTTCATTACGTAAGTGCTGCAAAATTAGCCGGTTACATAGAAAGTGCCGTTGAAGAGGCCAACTCTACAGAATTATTCAAAGAAAAAAACAAGGCATCAATTGATAATCTTGCAGAGTTTGGATCTTTCCTTACCACTGCAAGAGGCGATCTGTTGTTGGAGCTCTCTGCTCTCGCTTCCCTTAAGGAGACAGATCCCGGATTGTTTATGTTGTTTACTAATCAGGCAAACAACATTGTTGCCCAGATGAATTACAGACACAAGACCATAATCAGCTTTATTGACAATATTGATGCTTTTGTAAAGGATAATCCATCTTTGGATTGTACCGGTCTTAAAAGGGCACATGATCTATTGTCACTCAATGAGGTTTTCAACTCTTTAATTACCAAGGACAAGATGACACTTAAATATTTCGACAAAAAGTCTATGTTCAGCGATAAAGAGGCACTTAATATTTATGTGGACCAGGCTCAGCTTAACCTAAAAAACACCATGCAAATGGATTTCGAAAAGCTAAACATTATAATAATGGACGTAGAAAAGTTAGGTAGGTTAAACGACAAGGAGGTCCTTAATGGTATTGAACTCGATGCCACAGCGTTAGGTATTCTTTTGTTTATGGATCCACAGACATTAAATTCATTTTACGGTGATAATGAAAAATTGGGCAGAATGGTGATAAACAGTAACGAGAAACTTGGGATCTTCGATTCTGAGAAACTCGGATCGCTTCTTAACAGCAGGCTGCTGGATGTCGAGAATCTTGGTATCTTCTGGGATCAGGAAAAACTTGGAGCAATTTAATAATGAGAAAACGCTTCCTTAAGGGTTTTGTGATTACTCTGATATTAACATGTAGCACAGCTCTGCTTGCGCAGCAAATCTCCTTGCTTAAGGTTAAGAATATGAATATGGTCTATCTTGGCAAAAGATACTCCTATTTATTGCCCCATGTTTCCAAATCGTATGAAAATGCGATGGCTTTCAATCGTAAGTTATGGAATTACAAAGATTCCACTGTAAATATATTTCTCAATGATTTTCAGGATATGGGGCATGGTGGGGCGTCTGCCATGCCCTTCAATACTGTAGAACTGGGAGTGGAACCATACAGTTTCGCTTTTAGTATAGTCCCTTCCAATGGAAGGTTCCAATGGCTCTTCAATCACGAACTTACCCATATTGTTATGGCCGACAAACCAAACAAGAGGGATGAGTCTTTCCGCAAATTGTTTCTTGGAAAGGTCCTAAGGAATGAGGAAAACCCTTTGTCGGCCCTCTGGAGCTATATCACTGTTCCCCGCTGGTACTCTCCTCGCTGGTACCACGAGGGAATTGCCTGCTTTATGGAGACCTGGCTGTCGGGGGGAATGGGCAGGGCCATGGGTGAGTACGACGAAATGTATTTCAGGAGCATTGTTAAGGAGAAAGAACCTATTTACTCGCTCATAGGGCTGGAAACTGAAGGTACCACAATCGATTTTCAGGTTGGGGCAAATGCCTATCTGTACGGGTCGAGGTTTGTTTCATATCTGGCCTATCAGTATGGGATTGACAAATTAAAGTGTTTCTATACCCGTACGGACAGCAGTAGGGCCTTTTTTGCAAATCAGTTTAAAAAGACTTATAATCAACCTGTTAAAGAGGTGTGGAATGAATGGATAAAATGGGAAAATGGCTATCAGACCCAAAACATCGATGCAATAAAGGAGTACCCTCTCACTCCGTTTCGCCGGCTTACGGAGGGACCTCTTGGAAACGTATCGAAGGTCTGCTATAACCCATCTACCCAAAAACTCTATGCTGCCATTAACTATCCGGGTGTAATTTCTCAGATTGCAGAGATTGATCTCAGGAGTGGTTTGTTACGCAAGATTGCCACTCTTGATTCTCCTGTCCTTTATTATACCACCGACATTACATATAATCCTGCGGGAGAGAAGATTTATATAACTGAACAGAATCAGAAGTACCGTAATCTGGTGGAGGTTGATGTAAAAACCGGTAAAAAGAGGGTGGTAAATGCATTTACCAGAACCGGTGATCTGGTATTCAATGCAAAGGACAACTCTATCTGGGGCGTCAGACACGACAACGGCAACGCAATACTTGTAAAGATTCCGGAACCTTATACAGAAGTGATTCCCATGTACACCGCTCCTTTTGGAAAAGTAATCTTCGATCTTGACATTTCTAAGGATTGCGGCAAATTGTGTGCATCAATGTCGGGGCTCAAGGGTGAGCAGTCGGTTGTAATGTTCGATATGGACCTGCTTGAAAAAGGGACCCCTAAATTAAACATTATCTACACTCTGGAGGACAACACATTGACTCAGTTCAAGTTCTCTAACGACGACAAATACCTCATTGGCACATCTTATTATACCGGTGTTTCAAATGTATGGCGAATAAAGTTAGATGATCAGAAATTTGAGTTGCTCTCTAATACCGAAACCGGATATTTCATGCCTGTGCAGTTGAATGCCGACTCGCTTTTTGTGCTTCAGTTCAGCCGTGACGGTATGGTTCCGGGGACAGTGCCAATTAAGGTTATTGAAGATGCGAATGCTATAACATATCTGGGGAACATGGTTCAGCAGAGACACAAAGTTGTTGAGGATTGGTCGTTACCTCCGGCTGGAGATATCATGGGGCTTTATGAATCCAAACAGGAGGAGAAATATATACCTGTAAAGCAGATGAAGCTTGCCAATGCCTACCCCGATATTGCCGGCTTTAAAAAGACGGTGGCTGTCGGATACCGCGTAAACTGGCAGGATCAGATGGGTCTGAGTCGTATTAACCTCTTTCTGGCTGTATCGCCGTGGAGTTCCTACAACGATAATCAGAAGGTTCATGCAATGGTGGACTGGAACCTATGGAACTGGCACTTTTCTGCCTCTTTTAACAAGACTGACTTCTACGACCTCTTTGGGCCGACAATGAACAGTCGTGCCGGATACTCTCTTGGAGTTAGCTACAAGAGCTCGAGTTCAAGAAGGTCCCCTTTAAAATCTTTCTATAGTTTTGGGGTATATACATTCGGGGGTCTTGAGGTGCTGCCTCAATATCAGAATGTTGCCTCTCCAATCAGAAACCTTCAGTCTGCTACTGCATCCTATGGCATTTCGAAATTGAGAAAAACCCTGGGTGCAGTTATGGATGAAAAGGGTTATTCATGGGATTTTACAGGCACAACCCACTATGCAGGGGGCGGTCTCTTTCCTTCATTTGTCTCTAATCAGGATTTCGGTTTTCTTGTTCCCGGAATCAGGAACACCAGTTTCTGGATAAGAAACAGCATTGGTCAGTCGCTTGGCAGCAGGCAGTCCGGTCTCTCATACTTTTACTTTGGCGGGTTCCGCAACAACTATGTAGACTGGCAGCAATCTGAACAATATCGTATGCCAATGGCTTTTGCCGGAACTGAGATTGACGAGATACAGGCCTACAACTATGTGAAAACCATGGGAGAACTCAATCTACGACCGTTACGCATAAAAAATGCAGGAACCACATGGTTGTACCCTACATTCATAAAATCCTCGTTGTTTGGTACCCATCTGATGACCGATTTTGACAAGCCTTCAAATACGTCGCACATTTTTAACATTGGTGCCCAAATTGACATTCAGCTTGTTTTATTCACCTACTTTAAGACCACTTGGTCGGTGGGTTATGCAAAAAAGCTGGAGTATGGTCTGAAACCTACCGACAAGTTCATGCTCTCGCTAAAGCTGCTCGGCAACTAGGGTGGGTTTTCAGATACGTGCCACGGACTTACACACTTCGCAGCTCTAAAAACAAATGCGGAAACTATTATGCTGGTATAAAGAGCTGCATGGTTTCCGCTCATTGTTTTTTTAAACGTGCAACTCCTTGAGTGGGTGCCCAACTCCTCCTGACAAGTATCTTCAAATCCCGCCCCATTCCCATTAGCACATTAGCACATTAGCACATTAGCATATTAGCACATTAGCAAATTAGCAAATTAGCACATTAGCAAATTAAACAGGGTACACAATGTGCGTCCCCATGTACCACCTGTGTTCCCACTTCCGCCGAATAGCTTTAACGGGAATTTTTTCGTATATTGAGGTTTTGGCTAAATTCATTACCATGTCGCGCAAAACCATTCTCAGAATAATCCTTTATTCATTCCTATCTGCAGTAGCTTTATTAATTTGCATCCAGTTAAGTTTTACTCTCTATTTTAACAACCGAATCAAAACTGCTTTGCTGGAAGAGGTTGTCAAGCAGACGGACCAGAAATATGATGTAAGTATTGCAAAGATCCGTACAAACCTCTTCAGACAATCGATCTACATTTCGGGGTTCCTCATGAAGCCGGTGAAAAATAACGGTTTGTTACTGCAAAAAGATTCTACGTTACAAAATAGCTCTGACACACAAACGTACTTTTTCACTGCCAAAAGAATAAATTTCATAAATTTTGGCGTTTTTTCTTACATCTTCCGTAAAAACCTGATAATATCCCGAATGGTGCTGGAAAGCCCCTCCGGTAAGATATACAGAAGCAGGGCCACGCTCTCCAAACACCCAAAGGGAGAACTGCCAGAAGATGCTAAAACGATGTTCTCAATTTACCACCTCTTCAGCAAAAAAATCCATTCTCTTAAAATAAACAGCATTCAAATAATCAATGCTGACATTGCAGTTTTTGACGATTATACAGATATTGTTCCCTCTATTGTTAGCAATGAGAATGAGCTGAATATTTTAAATTTAAGGATTGACAAGTTATCGGATGGGGCCGGGAGACTCTTTGTTGCCGACAGTGTGCATCTGATTATCAACAACTTTGCATATACTCCAAAAGACAGCCTCTACTCTTTTCGCGTGAAAAAACTTATGGCATCTTATTCCGACTCAACCTTGCTTCTGGATTCTTTCTCTTTGGTTCCGAACTACACTAAGCGCGAATTTGCCAAAGAGGTCAAAAAACAGACCGACCGTTTTAAAATTTCCGCTAAAAAGGTTGTTTTCAATAAGATTGATGTAAAACTGCTTTTTGAACGAAACATTTTCTTATCTGAAAAGCTGGACATAGACAGCCTGAGTTTGTCGGCATACAGAGACAAAAACGACATCCGTAAACCTCAGCGGGCAAAGTCTTTACAACAAATATTGAAAAACCTGCCCATCTATTCTGTTATTGACACAATTCGTCTGAATGATGCAGAAATAACGTATGAAGAGGTTGCTCCAGGGTCGGCAAAACCCGGCAGGGTTTCATTTAACAGCTTAAACGCAACTATTACAGGTTTTACAAGCGACTCAACCCTCTTTTCAAAATTCAATATTCTTAAAATTGATGCTTCATGTATGTTAATGAATAAGGGCAAACTGCAGGCTCAATACCGCTTTCCGCTGAATACAGACAAAACGGAATTTGAATGCTCGGGCACACTTACAGAAATGCCTATGACGGCAATGAATCATATGCTGGAAACCAATGCAAAGGTTTCTATGAAAGAGGGTGTTATAGACTCGATGGTTTTCTCCTTCTTTGCAAATGAATTTGCATCGAAAGGCAAAATGAAATTTGTCTATCACAATTTAAAAATGGAGATTTTAAACAAGGAGGGGGGAAAAACCGGATTTCTGGAACAAGCAAAAACATTTTTCGCCCATCTGCTTGTTATAAAGGAGAGTAATCCCACAGGAAAAAACCCGGTGCGGATTACCGAAATAAGCTACCCCCGAGACCCTACCAGATTCATTTTCAACTACTCCTGGAAGTCCATCTACAGCGGTATAAAACCGGCAATTTCTCCCCGGAGTAAGTAGTTTTTGCCTGTTTGCTTACCAAGTATTAACGAGCACTTCTGAAAAAAACTTCCTTGAAGTTTTTTGTATCAATCAATCATACAGTCATTTATAATATTTTTCAGAAAATTTGATCTGGCAAATTTTTCGTATTTACCTACAATACTGTTACATGCAAAAAACTTCAAGGAAGTTTTTTAAGTTTCCCACATAGTTAAGTGCAATATAATCAGTATGAAAGAAAGCATTTTTCATAATTTTCAGGTCATGATAGTTCTAATTACAATGTTAACTGGATTGCCAACTTATATACGTTCTCAACGACTGGAAAAACACCGCTAACGCTGGTGGAAACACTGGTATATATCACATATTCACGTATATACACATTACGGTGATTGTTAGACGATTTTTTAAATGTTTGTAAATCATACATATGCTACTCCCTCTGGCAGAGCAGCTAACAATCACCTGATACACTGATGAATACGAAAATCTTATAGGGTAGTTCAATACCGACAATATGTGGTAGAGCCAAGTCTTACTGCGGAGGAGTCTTGTCCTTCATGCATCGTACCGAAAATCCGGAAATCTCCTCGGCAAGCTGGCTGCTGGCATATCCGTTGTCGTTAAACATCACCCTGCTCCAGGCTTTTGCCGTGTTCTCATAGCTGGTCCACCAGTAGCCCCGGTATCCCTGCTCCTTGAAGGTGCCGCTGTAGTCACGATAGCCGCCGGGCAACGCAGAAAAACCGCTTTCATTGGTCGCACCTGTGTTGGGGCTAGCCCAATCTCCGGTACCTGTCTCCTTCAGCTTAGCACCTGCTATGTATGAACCACCAAAATATGTGACTAATAACCCCCACTCAACATCGGAAGGAACATGCCATCCGGCCGGACACAATTTTTTTGTGTTCACAGCATACCAGTTGTACAAAACCCCATACTGACGCCTAAAAGTACCCTCATCATTATTATACCAACAATATCCCGGCGAGGATAAACCCTTCCAATCAATCTCTTCCTTTACCAAAGGTATAGGAGTTCCATCGTTGTATCTGGTGGTTTTAAGATTTTCTCCCATCCAGACCTGCCTGTCTATGGTCAAGGTCTGATAAACGTTTCCGTCGACATCCCTTACCATCTGTCCTGTCTGGGCATTCAGCAAAGAACCACCCCAAAGGAATGCGCCCACTAAAAAAAGGTGGTGGTAAATTGTGACCGATTGTATTTTCTTTTGCATATCTGTAAATATACGAAAATACCCCCGTGTAACCATTTTTTCTATATTTGTACCGCATGACCAAACAATTCTACAAACTAAGCAAAACATTTATGTTTTCAGTTACTCTGGCAGCTTTGCTGTCAGCAGGTTCGCAGCTTAGTGCGCAGAAAAGCAATGTGTCTGATGCCATAAACAAACAGTTTGCATGCTATCTCGAGGGGGAGAACAACGGAGAGGTACTTAGGAACTTTGCAGCATTTTTTCTGAGCACAGAGGAGTTTCAGCAGGTTATAAGCTACGCCGGACAACTTAAAAGCCTCGGGGAAAAGAATAATAATACAAGGTACAGGGCTTATGCAAATGCATATCTCGGTCAGGCATATCTGATGACAAACCAGAACGATATTGCCAAAATGTATCTTAACCAGGCCCTCCGTCAAGCTAAATCAATTGAAAATGATTCCATTCTTTGTTCGGTTTACAATGGACTAGGTCTCTTCGCCTCAAATGTAGAGTCGGATTACAATACGGCAATATCATATTTTTTCAATGGGATAGAAGCGGCAAAGCGATGTTCTCATAAACGTCTCCATAACATACTGTTGTGCAATATCTCCGGAGTATACTATCTCAAAGGCGATAGCACCGGTCTCAAGTATGCCCAGGAGTGCTACAACTTCGGACACTCACAAAACGACCCCTTCCTTGCTCTTTGGGGAGCAATGAACTCAGCCCGCATGTATATAGTAATGAAGAAGTACGAAGAGGCATTCAAGTACATTAAGGAGGCAGAATTTATTCTGCAAAAGAACCAATATAACGACCAGACCAATGTATTTACATTGTACGGTGAGATTCTGGTTGCACTCGGCGACAACACCGAAGCTGAAAAGTATTACAAGGAGGCTCTCAAGAATATAGGTCATGCCCAGACATCTTCAATTGCAAATATATATCTGAGTTACGGAAAATTGCTGGCAGAGCAGAAAAGATATTCCGAAGCTGTTCCACTGTTTGAAAAGGGAATAAAGGTGAGCGAGGACGGGCACAACCAGATTTTCATCAAGCAGCTCTTTGCGGCGCTTAGTGAATCTTACGAAAAGATGCAGCGGTTCGACAAGTCTCTGGAATATTTCAAAATATATCATACACAAACCAGCCGGGACTTCAATGAGGAGAGTGAGCGGTCGATAAACCAGTTAAGGATACAGTTCGATACCCAAAGAAAGGAGAACGAAGCGGAGCAGGCCAGGCTGGAGGTCCTAAACAAAACACGGAAGATGCAGTTTCTTATCATCATCCTTGTAATGGCCGTCGGTGTGGCGATATATTTGTACATAATATATGTAAACAAAAACAGGCTCTACCGCAGGATCATCATAAGGAACAAAGAGGCCATCAAGCGCGAGGATGATCTCAAGAACCAGTTGAAGAATTTTGTGACAGAGTGCCCAAACGTAGCAGAAAAATACTCAGTCTCATCTTTAAAGGAGGACAAGCTCGAAAACTTATTTCAGAAGATAGAATTTATAATGCACGAAGAGAAGCTGTATCACGACCCTGCTCTCACAAAAGAGAAAATTGCTGACAAGCTCAACACAAACCGGACATACCTTTCTCAGGTGATAAATGAACGTACCGGGCTCTCCGTTCCACATTATATAAATACATTCCGCATAAACGAAGCTGTAAGAAAACTCTCAGACAGTGAGGATGACACCCCTCTCAAAGCCCTTGCCTTTGACCTTGGATTTAATTCTATATCAACTTTTTACAAAGTATTTCAAGCCTCTGTCGGAATGACCCCGTCGCTATACCGCAAAAAGGTTCAGGAAATTTCTTCCTGATTCGGCAATTGCCGCTCACGCATGTTTATTAAGGTTAAATTGCGTTCAGATTTAATCAAATTAATAAACTATGAAACTAAAAGTCTTTCTAATTATCCAGCTTTTCCTTGTTGGGTTTTTGGTATGCCCTCAGACTGCCAATGCTCAAAATGCAGGACAGTCTCAGGCTCCGAGAACTATTCTGGGAATTGTTACCGATGAAAACGGAGAACCCTTGCCGGGAGCAGCAGTTGCTCAGAAAAGAGTAAACAAAACGCAATCCATTGTTGGTGTGCAAACTGACATAAACGGTCACTTTTCTCTTACACTGCCGGCTAACACAAAGGAGATTGAGGTGTCGTTCCTCGGTTTCGAGACACTTACCATTACTGTTACCAACCAAAGGGATTACCAGATAAAGCTTAAGCCAAGCACTGCTTTTCTGGAAGAGTTGGTTGTAACAGGTATGTTTACAAGAAAGGCCAACTCCTACACCGGTGCTGTAGCAACTGTGAAAAAAGAGGCCCTCTTACAGATGGGTAACCAGAATGTGGTGCAGAGTCTAAAGAATCTGGACCCTTCTTTTATGCAGCTGGACAACCTTGCTGCCGGCTCCAACCCTAACGCAATGCCAAACCTGCAGATGAGGGGCCAATCGGCTTTCCCCGATATAAAAGGGGAGTATCAGAACAACCCTAATCAGCCCCTTTTCATTCTTGACGGTTTTGAGACCAATCTTACAAAAATAATTGACCTCGACATGAATCTGGTTGAGAGCATCACCTTGCTCAAAGATGCAACAGCAAAGGCTATTTATGGTTCAAAGGCTGCCAACGGGGTTATTGTAATGGAGACCAGGAGGCCAGAAGCCGGTAAAATGAAGATCAGCTACAATGGTAGCGCAGTTATAGAAGCACCGGACCTTACCAGCTACGACCTTGCAAACGCCACTCAAAAAATTGAGATTGAGAGGTTGGCAGGTCTGTTTGACTCAGATAATGTCGTTACAAGAATTTCACGACAAAAACGTTACAACGAAATCCTCAAAGAGGTACTTGCCGGAGTAAATACAGACTGGCTGGCTCAACCGGTAAGAACCGGGATCGGCCATAAACATGCCCTTTATCTTGAGGGTGGCGACCAGTTCATGCTTTATGGTGTGGATCTTTCATTCAATAGCATCAATGGTGTAATGAAGGGTTCCGATAGAAATACATTTTCCGGAGGTCTCACACTCTCTTACAAGTTAAAGAACTTCATATTCCGAAACAAACTTTCAATCACTCATAATTCGGCAAACGAATCACCATGGGGCAACTTCGACTCCTATGCAAAGATGAATCCTTACAGCCGTATTTACGATCAAAACGGTCAGCTTATAAAGAGTTACAACTATACTTCTATGAAGGGAGTAATTGACCCTCAGACCAACCCAGTATGGAACTCTATGATCAATACCAAAAATATCTCGAGGTATACAGATATAACAAACAACTTCTATGCAGAGTGGTCGGCAAGCAAATCTTTCAAAATTACAGGACGTGTTGGATTCTCCAACAATCAGTTCTCTTCTGACAACTTCAAGCCAGCCAGCCATACGGACTTTGCCTTATATTCTGGAGACGACATCTACAGAAAAGGAAGTTATATTCAGGGTAACGGAAAAACAACTAATTTCAACAGTGACCTTGGAGCTAACTACTCTCTCAATTTTGGCAAGAGTGTACTGTTCCTGAACGGACAATGGAACATGTCTATGTATTCATATGACTATTCATCTGTTATTGCAGAGGGATTTCCAAATGACAACATGGATCATATAATATTTGCCACTCAATACGAGAAAGATGGCAAGCCGGAAGGAAGCGAAAGCATCTCAAGGAGCCTTGGCGGAATTATCTCTGCTAACTATGCATACGATAACCGTTATCTTTTTGATGCCAACTACAGGATCACAGGTTCTTCAGAATTTGGAGCAAACAACAGATGGGGCTCATTCTGGTCACTTGGTGGTGGATGGAACATTCATGAAGAGGCTTTTCTCAAGAACAGCCAGCTCATAAACAGGCTCAAACTTAGAGTCTCCACCGGATATACAGGATCACAGGGGTTCAACACCTTTCAGGCACTTGCTACAGTTAAGTACTACACAACATCGTCATATAACGGAGAGATAGGATCCTACATTGTCGGCCTTGCCAACCCTAACCTGCAATGGCAGAAGAAGTATGACCAGAATGTCGGGGTAGACTTCGCTTTGTTTAAAAACAAACTTAACGGACGTTTCGACTACTATATTGCAACCACTACCAGTATGCTCACAGACGTTACAGTACCTCAATCCACAGGATTCAGCACATATCGCGAAAACCTCGGGGAGACAGAGAACAAGGGCTTTGAGGCATACCTAAACTACAGGGTTTATGAAAACAAAAACTCTAAAAGCTTCCTGAACATATACGCCTCAATAGCACATAATAAAAATACGATTAACAAAATTTCGGAATCCCTGCGTAAGTACAATTCCGACCAGGACGCGATTAAGGGACAGAAAGATACCTCTTCAATTAAGTTGCAAATAACTACACCTTCGGTAAGATACGAAGAGGGACAGTCTCTTAATGCAATTTGGGCAGTAAGATCTCTTGGAATTGACCCTGCAAACGGTAAGGAGATATTTTTGAAGAAAAACGGAGAGGTTACATATGTGTACAACACTGCAGACCAGGTTGTTTGTGGGGACCTTCTCCCAAAATTCAACGGAAATTTTGGTCTTAGTGCAGAATTCAAGAACTTCGGAATAAATTTTTCTTTCAATTACCGTCTTGGTGGTCAGATCTATAACCAGACCCTTGTAGACAAAGTTGAGAATGCAGATATAAAATACAATGTAGACAGCCGTGTCTTCACAGACAGATGGCTCTCTGCAGGGGACCATGCGCTTTACAAATCCATTAAGGACCTTTCATACACAAGACCAACATCGAGGTTTGTAGAGGATTACAACATGCTCTCACTCTCTTCTGTAAACATATCGTACGACTTCCGCGATACCAAGCTTGTAAAGAATTCATTTCTGGACAGGCTCAAGTTGCAGTTCTATGTTAATGAATTGTTCAATGTCTCTTCTGTAAAGATTGAGAGAGGTACCAACTACCCTTTTGCAAGGAACTTTACTTTTTCAATTCAAGCCGCATTTTAACCATATAAAGAAATTAATATGAAAAAGTTTATCAAACACAATAAGAATATAATCACACTAACCCTTGCCGCTCTGCTGACATTGGTTGTATCGTCCTGCGAAAAATTTCTGGACGTAAGGCCAAAATCGGAGATACCGGTAGGGCTGCACTTCGATCGCGAAAGTGGTTTTAAGGACCAGCTTACCGGCGTCTATACAAAAATGTGTGGCACAAGCATGTACGGTCGCGAAATGACATTCGGTCTCGTTGAGGTTCTTTCACAGAATTATGACCTTAATGCCAATAATACCTCTTACTACTATGCATCGCTGTACAATTATGCTGAGTCTGTTACAAAATTAAAAATAGACAATATCTGGACCGACACATACAATTGCATAGCAAACCTAAATGTGGTTCTTGACCAGATAGACAAAGTAGATACATCTATTTTCACCGGAATCAACTACAGGCTGTACAAGGGAGAAGCTTTGGGTCTGCGTGCATTCCTGCACTTCGACATGCTTCGTCTTTTTGCTCCGAGTTATGCAAGCAACCCTACGGCTCCTGCAATACCTTACGTAACTGAGTATGCACCAAAAATAACACCTCAGACAAATGTGGGTAAGACACTTGATCTTATAATTGCCGATCTTGAAAAGGCGGTCACTCTTTTAGAGGTTGACTCACTTAACACCTCTTCCTCCAAATATCTTAACACTTCCAGAAGGATGTACTTCAACTATTTTGCAGCCGAAGCTGCTCTTGCAAGAGTATATATGTACAAAGGAGACAAGGTAAATGCCCTCAAGTATGCAGAAAAGATTATTACAGAAAGTGAAAAGACCCTAAACAATGCTTTTGCATGGACACACTATACCTCCCTTGAGACAACATACGAGTATGAGTGTAACAGAACCTACACAACAGAACATGTGTTCCAGCTAAAGGTCAACAAAATGAATGATATTGTAAAATATTTCTTCACCAACCTTGCAGGAAACAATGCACTCTCTCCAAGCGATACAAAAGCAGATGTTATTTACGAAAAGACAAGCAAGGGATACGGAAATGACTATCGTATGAATAAATGTTTCCAGTATGATGGTGCCAAGAGATACCTCTCGAAGTTCTGGCAATACGAAAACGGACCCCACAATAATATTTTCCCGATTATCCGAAAGACCGAAGCCTATTATATTGCAGCAGAAATTCTTAAAAATACCGACAAGGCAAGGGCCATCCAGCTTCTAAATCTTGTAAGAAGCTACAGGAAACTAAGTAGTTATCCTCTTCCTGCAACATTGACTGCCGATGAAGTAAACACGGAGATCTTCAAAGAGTACAGAAAAGAGTTTCTTGCAGAGGGACAGCTGTTCTTCTACTACAAAAGGCTCAACCTGCCTGTTATTGAAGGAGCCGGCGTGAGTGCGAATAACAGCATTTATGTGTTACCTATGCCTGACAACGAAATCGAATTCGGACAAAGACAGTAATCAGGAGAAAATTTAAAATGATAAAAAATAATATGAAAAAAATTACGATATCAATATTTTGCCTGATTCTGGCCCTTTCACTCTTTTCCGGTTGTGAAAAAGAGGGGTTCTATTATCAGGATGAAGCAAGGGTCCGTATTGAGGGTCCTTACAAATGGGCCGTCAATACAGACTCACTGGAGTACTCCTTCGTTACCTCCCCTGCATCAAAGACCGACATGGTGATGGATATAACCCTTTATGTAATGGGCGATAAATCGGCACAGGCTCGCACAGCAAAAATTTCTGTTATTCAAGAAAAGACAACTGCTGTTGCCACTCAGTACACATGTCCTGCACAGGTTGTTGTTCCTGCGAATGCATACTCTGTTACATTTCCTGTAACACTTAAGCGTACTGCCGATCTTCAGACAAAGACAGTCCGTCTGTACATAAAAGTGGAAGAAACAACGGATTTCAAGGTTGGAGTAAGGGAGAGGGATCATCTGCTTATCAAGTGGAACGATATTCTTACAATGCCAAAAAACTGGAGCGAGCTTGAATCATTCTTTGGAACATTCAGTATGGTAAAATACCGCTTTATGATAAATAATACCGGAGTTACCGAATTCAGTGCAACCACAATGAGCTGGGCGCAGCTGATGAATTACAGGATTGTGCTAAGGAATGCTCTTGATGCTTACAATGCAGCAAATCCAAATAATCCGCTGAAGGATGAAAATGGACAATACGTTACATTTTAATTAGAAAAGATATGAAGAATTTTAAAATATACACTGTTTTAATACTGCTGGCAGTAATGCTTGCCTGCAGCTCATGCTATGTGGACAAGGGAAATTATGACTACACCGTTGTTTCGGATATTAAAATTGACACAATAGGCATGGCAAACAGACTGACGCTACAAAATGTCCCTATTGGATCGAAACTTAAGCTGAAACCCAATGTTACATACACAAAGGATCTTTCGAAACTTGATTTTTACTGGATCACCTATGCCTACTACTACACATCTGTTCAGGAGGGTAATGCTATAGTATATCCACAGGCCGACACTATCGGACGGGCACAGGAACTTGACTGGGAGGTAGATGCTCCTGCCGGACAATACAATATGCAATTTGTTGCTGTTGACAGAGAGACCGGAATGCGTTCTTTCTTCTGGTTTTACCTCGGAATTCCAAGCAAAGGAACAAAATCAGGATTATACATTCTCTCAGAATACAATGGTCAGACCGACATTGACCTGTTTGGAACTGCCCGTGCATTGATAATCGGCGGTAATCATTTCACTCCAAAGTATTACAGTTCATTGCATGGTGGCGAGATGATCCCGGGCAAACCAAGGTTTATCAGTTATGGAGCTTCATATTACTATGCCTTCACAGAACAACAAGGAAAAAGACTGAACGAAAACGGTTTGCAGTTGATGGACGATTTCAATGCCATGTTTTACAGTACTCCTGCTTACAATCCGCAAAATGTAATGTATACAAACAATTGCGAGTTTATAATAAATGATGGTAAGCTGCATGTGATGTATACCAACAAAGCTAACGACCGTAAATTCTCTGCACCTGTTGCCGGATCATACAATGCCGCTTCATTCATGTCAAAAATGACAAAAACCACATGGAGGCCTGTTGTTGGAGCCATAAATTCAGATCAGGTAATCTTCGACCTTACTGCAAAAGCATTCCGCCCGTACTTCCCTCAATCCACTGCCATCAGTCAGTTTAAGGCAACTGTTCCCGGGGCTTTTGTAGATGTCAACAACATGAAGAGCGCCCCTGTTGCTTCACTTGAAGCCAATGGTGGACAAGTATATAATATTATGAGAATCAACGGAAAAGATTCACTTTATGTTGTCAATTATTACAATGTTGTGGATGACGGTGATCTTTCTGTCGGAGGAAATTCAAAAATCAGTCTTGCAGGATGCGAAGGCATATCTCAGGCAAAATATTTTGCTTCTTCAAATGCCGGAAGTGCTTTCTTTTATGCAACTGATAATGCAGTATATTCATTTTCATACACTAGTGGACAAACAAAGCAGGTAGACATTTACAAATGTGCCGCAGGAGAAGTAGTTACGTGCCTATATCAATTACCTGACGGAGGATTTCCAACTGCTGGCTGTGTATTGTGGATAGCAATATGGAACACAGCTAACAATACAGGAAGTTTGCGTGAATATGAGGTTGACCCTACATCTGGTGCCATTACAACATTTTGGACTGATATGTTTGCTCCGGATCTTGGCAACCCATCAATAAAAACCGGATTCGGAAAGATCAAGAGCATGACTATAAAGATGTAAAACAAATCGCTTAATATAATTTCAAATAATTAAACCAAATACACATGACAAAAAAATTATTAAAATACCTGTTTCCATTAGTACTGCTTACACTATTTGTCTCTTGCGCCTCATCGACAAATACAAATTTCACCATTACCTGCGAAATTGAGGGGTTGGAAGAGGGAACCGTTATGGAGCTTAAGCCTGGTGGAACCCACAAAGAGGAGAAGAGCATAGCAACGGCCATTGTCAAAGACGGAAAGTTCATATTCAACGACACAATTAAGGATATACGTTTGTTTTACATTGTAGTGACCGGAGAGAACACTTATGGTTCAATTCCTGTTATGACAGAAGCAGGCAAGATAAAGGTCGTTGCAAAGGCTTCTAAAAATTTAGAGGGTGACCGCACGAGGTACAGTTTCAGCGATGTTTCTGTTCTGGGAAGTCCTTCTCATGAGCTTTACTTAGAAAAGGTGTCCGCAAAAAAATTTCTTAACGATTTGTATGAAGAATATCACGCAAAAAGTAAAGATATTAACGACCAGGTTGTCGCCGCTCAAACTGCTAAAGATGATAAAAAACTGAATGAGCTTTACTCCTCAGATGCATGGAAGGCTTTCCAACAGGACGAAGCACATTTTTTCGACACTGTAACTGTAACAATGACCAAAATGATTCTGGATAACGCCAATTCATGGTGGGGGCCGTTCCTGATGCTTGACCAGATGTCTTTCTTCACAAAGGAGCAAGAATCTTGGTGGGGGAAATTCTCCGATGAGGCAAAAAACAGCTACTATGGTAAAATTGTTTCGGAAGAGTTGTTCCCTGTAGGTTTCGCGGGTAAGAGCGCACCTGAATTCAAGGTAATGAACGATAAAAATGAGGAGATAACCCTTGCTGCACTTTTGGCAGGAAAGAAATATATCCTCTTGGATTTCTGGGCATCATGGTGTAAACCATGCAGAAAAGAGATTCCTAACTTCAAGAAAGCTTTTGAAGCATTCTCTTCAAAGGGGTTTGGTATAGTTAGTATCTCTACCGATAAAAGTGCAGCGGACTGGCAAAAGGCTCTCAAAGAAGAACAATTGCCTTGGCCAAACTTCATGGACAAAAGCGATATCGCCGGTTTATACGCGGTTAAGCTAATTCCTTCTACCTTCCTGATTGACGAAAAAGGCATAGTAGTTGCCGAAAACCTGAGGGGCGAAGCTTTGCAGATCAAACTCAAAGAGCTTCTACCGTAGTATGAAGAGATCAATTACATTGCTTCTGCTATCGCTATGCATCGGAATTATAGCAGAGGCACAAATTCAGATACCTGTTAAATTTAAAACCGAGTTGAGAACCAGCTCTGCCGAAAAGGCAGAGTTGGTATTCACCGGCGTTACAGATAATGGCTGGCATTTTTACTCGACCAACCTACCCTCGGGTGGCCCTTCCTCTGCAATAATTACAATAGACACAATCAAAGGCGCGGAAATCGTCGGGGTCCTGACTCCGGGTAAAGGTGAGGTTGAGGAGTATGATAATGTTTTTGAGATGAAGCTTCGATACTTTGAGAAAAAGGGAACTTTCACTCAAATGGTTAAAATCAATGATTCAAAAGGATATGTCATAAAAGGTCGGCTTACATTCAGCGCATGCAACAACGAAAACTGCCTGCCCCCTACCGATGTACCTTTTGCATATTATGGATCTGACATAGCTGTCAACCCTGTAAATGTGTCTGGAGTTTCGGGACAATCTCCGCTAGAGAGGTTCGGTGAGCTTTGGACCCCTGTTATTGAAGAGCTCAACTCTTTCGGGGGCAACCAATCTACAAAGGAGCTTTCCTGGATATACATTCTGGCAATGGGTTTCCTGGGTGGTCTTCTGGCTCTGTTCACACCTTGCGTATGGCCCATTATTCCTATGACCGTCAGTTTTTTTCTCAAACGCAGCAAAGACCGGAAAAAGGGAATCCGCGATGCATGGATCTACGGGGCATCAATAATAGTCATATACGTAACGCTTGGACTTATAATAACTATTGCATTCGGAGCCAGTGCTCTTAACGCCATGTCTACAAATGCAGTATTTAATCTGTTTTTCTTTTTGCTGCTTGTAATATTTGGCGTGTCGTTCCTTGGACTGTTCGAACTTACTCTCCCGGCAAGCTGGATAAACAGTATTGATAACAAGGCAGAAAAAAGCAGAGGAATGATAAGCATATTTCTCATGGCTTTCACTCTTGCTTTGGTCTCATTTTCGTGTACCGGCCCCATAATCGGGTTTCTGCTGGTCGAGGTTTCGACGCTGGGAAACATCCTTGGTCCTGCCATCGGAATGTTCGGTTTTGCTCTGGCTCTCTCCCTGCCGTTCACCCTTTTTGCCCTTTTTCCCACATGGCTCAACTCTGCTCCAAAATCCGGGGGGTGGATGACAACCCTTAAGGTTACCCTTGGATTCATCGAGCTGGCTTTTGCATTCAAGTTTCTCTCTGTGGTGGACCTAGCATACGGCTGGGGAATACTGGACAGGGAAGTTTTTCTTATGATCTGGATATTGCTCTCAGTTCTTCTGGGAGTCTATCTTGTAAGAGGAGAGTGGTTCCGTAAGGTAATGTCTGTTGCCGCCTTTGCATTTGCCGCTTATATGGTTCCCGGTTTGTGGGGTGCCCCGTGTAAGGCTGTAAGTGCCTTTGCACCTCCAATGTACACGCAGACATGGAACATCTACAACAACGATGTTCATGCTAAGTTCAACGATTATGAAAAGGGGATGGAGTATGCAGAAACTGTAGGCAAGCCCGTTTTGCTAGACTTTACCGGTTATGGTTGTGTGAATTGCAGGAAAATGGAGGCGGCTGTCTGGACTGACCCTAAAGTAAGGGAGATTATAAACAACCGCTATGTACTGATAACTCTCTTTGTAGACAACAAGTCTCCTTTGGCAGAACCAATTGAGGTGGCAGAAAACGGGACTGTAAGAAAACTTCGCACCTTTGGCGATAAGTGGAGTTATCTGCAGAGAGTTAAGTTTGGCGCAAACGCCCAGCCATTTTATATTCTTGTTGACAATGAAGGCTATCCTCTCACACAATCACACTCTTATGACGAAGATGTGGAGAAGTATGTAGAATTTCTTATGGCGGGATTAGAGAAATATGAAAAAATCTGACTATCTTTCATATGATGAAAAATAGAGTTGTGTGGATATTTTTGCTTTTGCTGACGGGTTGTGCCGGCAATAATGGTTATGTAATCAAGGGGCTCATAACCAATAACTCCATCCCTATAGATTCCGGCACCGTATATATTTTCAACGGCGATATGTCTCATGCCGATACAACGACAATAGAGCAAGGCCGTTTCGTTTTCAAAGGCAGAATTGAAACCCCCGATATTTATTTCATTATGGTTGAGGGCTCTCGTGCTTTTTCGCAATTTTTTCTTGAAAATGACAGATTCAGTCTGACTGCCTCACTAGATAAAAATATGAATGATATAGAAATAACAGGGGGCGAAAATCAGAAGCTATACAATCTTGAATCTGAAAGAGAGAGAGAGATAAGTAAAAAATACAATTTCGAGTCACTTAACATTGAGTATCAGAATCCCGAGACCTCTCAGGTTAGAAAGGATGAGATATTTGAAGTATTCAGCAAAATCAAAAAAGAGATTGGAGAATATAAGTCGGAACTTATGGATAAGAATCCGACCTCATATTTTACTCTAAAGCACCTGCTTACCAATGTCGACGGTATGTCATTTGAGGAGGCAGAAAAGCGCTTGTCGGTGTTTACATCAGATGAGCGATTTGTTCACAATAAAGATGTCGATGCTATTTCTCTAGCCATTACCCAGCTCAAATTAATACAACCCGGCATGCAGGCACCGGATTTCACTACTCCCGACCGCGATGGTAATCCTATTGCATTTTCTGACATATACAAAGCAAACAAAATAACCCTTCTCGATTTCTGGGCAAGCTGGTGTGCTCCTTGCCGTAAGGTCCACCCTGCTCTAAAGGAGATTTATGAAGAGTATCATAAAAAGGGGCTGGAGATATTTGCCGTCTCATTTGACAACTCACGGGACAAGTGGCTGGAAGCCATTGAAGAGGATGGTCTGCCATGGTTGCATGTGTCGGACATCAAGTACTGGAACACAGCCTCACGCGATCTATATCAGGTCACATACGTTCCTCAGTATATCCTGGTCGATTCCAAAGGCATCATTCTCAAGCGAAAGCTCACCGAACCCGAAATCGAACAATTCCTAAGCGAACAATTCTGACCAAGTCATTCGAGGGATTTTATTGTCAATCAGTCATTTAGTATTTTAAAGCAAAATGTGCAATGTGTTGACATTCTGCATAATCCCTCGAATGACTTGGTTATCCAATATATTATCATACCTTTGCCGCGATTATATCAACCGCCGTAGCTTCTTTTCATTATTCATTATCACTTTTTGAAGCAAATAAATTAGAAACGGCACATTATCCAATTTATTTATTCAATTAATGACATTTAAAGAACTGAACATTATTGAGCCTATATTAAAGGCTCTTATTCAAGAGGGTTACACTACCCCGACACCAATCCAGCAAGAAGCTATTCCGATCATTTTAGACGATTCCGACATTTTGGGCTGTGCTCAGACCGGAACAGGCAAAACTGCCGCTTTTTCTATCCCTATCCTACAGAAATTATACGGTAACGTAAAACAGGGACGCAACAAAGAGATAAAAGCACTTGTGCTTACACCAACAAGAGAACTTGCGATCCAGATAGGCGAAAGTTTCGCCGCCTATGGCAAATACACATCACTTAAGCACACGGTTGTGTTTGGCGGTGTAGGACAAAGACCTCAGACAGATGCGCTGAGAAGCGGAATCGACATACTTATTGCAACCCCCGGCCGTTTACTCGATCTTATAAATCAAGGTTACATCAATCTGAAAACCATCGATTTTTTTGTTCTTGACGAAGCCGACAGAATGCTTGACATGGGTTTCATACATGACATCAAGCGTATTTTGCCACTTCTTCCAAAAAACAGACAAACTCTCTTTTTCTCTGCAACAATGCCACAGGAGATAGCATTTCTTGCAAATTCAATACTAAGCAATCCTAAAAAGGTAGCTGTCACACCGGTATCCTCAACAGTGGATTCGATTGACCAGTACATCTATTTTGCGGAGAAAAAAACAAAGACATCACTACTAATAAACCTGCTTAACGATAAGGAAAAGGAATCTGTCCTGGTCTTTTCGAGAACCAAGCATGGTGCCGACAAAATAGCGAAGGCGCTCACTCAGGCAGGCATCGGCACAGAAGCCATTCATGGTAACAAGTCGCAGAATGCCCGTCAGAATGCATTGTCAAAATTCAAGAGTCACTCAACCCGCGTTTTAATAGCTACCGATATTGCCGCCCGCGGTATAGATATCGACCAGCTGTCTCACGTAATAAACTATGACCTCCCCGAGGTTCCTGAAACTTATGTACACAGGATAGGCCGCACAGGAAGAGCAGGTTACGGCGGAGTTGCACTCTCTTTTTGCGATCCGGAGGAGATGCCTCAGTTAAAAGGAATTCAGAAGCTGCTAGGCAAACAGATTTCAATTGTCCGCGACCACGGTTACGAAACACAGTCGAGTACAGGAGCTAAGGCCGACAACAGAAATTATTCAGACAACGGGTCCCGCTCAGAAAACAGATCCCGCTCAGAAGGCAGGTCCCATTCAGACTCCAGACCGCGTACAGATTCCAGACCGCGTACAGATTCCAGAAATGGTTCCGACTCACGTTCACGTACAGCAGCAGTATCTACAGAGAAAAAAGAGTTTCGTGGAAGCAGTTCCACTGGCGACTTCTGGCGCAAACAAAAACGCAAGACAGCGTAAACTACTAAATATCTGAATATTACTAAGCTCTGCCAGAGGTTCTGGCAGAGCTTTTCGTTTACTCTGAATATAAGATTAATACCACTTATCGTGCCACGCAAAGTCTAACTCCCTTGAAGTTTTTTGCATGTAGCTCATTGTCTACTCTATATAAAATTATTTTCATTTAATGTCGGTAACCGTTCATTGAGCCCCGCCTTTTTATATGTATTTGTGATCCTTAATTTTGCGTTTAAAATAAAAGGATATGACATCAGTAAAAGCAGCTCAACGTTATGAGATATCTTAT
>Ga0209417_1000876_pt1 | contig 61309 bp, 105 predicted proteins | sample RifGroF2_FD_184002 | JGI IMG/M metagenome (GOLD analysis project Ga0209417, IMG submission 184002) | Groundwater microbial communities from Rifle, Colorado, USA - Groundwater F2 (SPAdes) (version 2) | ecosystem: Environmental > Aquatic > Deep subsurface > Groundwater | place: Rifle, Colorado... | reverse complement strand
ATGGTTCATATACATCTAATCCCAAATTATGAAAGTCTTTAGGGTGTTGTGTAATAACAAGATCAAGGGTTGGTCTTGCCAAATTCTTTATAGCTGTTGTATGTCCAGCCCCTCTGCCAAGGCTTAGCTTTATTGTACAAATGTTTTGTGCATACAACGCTGGGGATACAGACAATTTTTCATTATCCCACACACTTCTACTTCTTTCATTTTCTTCCAACAAAATTTGTAAACAGTTTTGCAATACATTTTTCATCTAAATCTCCTTTTATATAAATTGGTGTGTCAGGGTTTGCACCTGATTACTCTAGTCGTTCCTAGGTAACGATTTAAGGAGCCAGCGGGTCGGAGTAACTTTTCCCGATATTTGTGTCGCCCTCATGTACGTTCCTACCGTACTGCACACCAATGTGTTATATTGACCCCAGAAATTTCTTCCTGTACCACCAGTGTATATCTGGTTTGGTAAGCTCGGTACGCTTGCAAGCAGAGGCGTGCTGGATACTGTTAAAAGTATTATACCACTTCAAGCTAATTTATTCCTTTGGGTTTTTCATCATTTTCAATTGTTTTCTTGTATAGATGCCCACTAGCAGTATGAAAGATAACAATTCCCTCTGGTCTAGGAAAACCAGATGCTGCAACACTACCCTGTTCTGATAGCTGTAATAACACACTATTTATAGTATTTGTATCAAACATACCCATATAAAGAGTTGGTACTACGTGGCAACATTTTGGTCTTGCAGATTCATCCCCCCACCTATGTATATTGAACAAACTGAATCTTTTCTCAGATAAACCATATCCTCTTTGTATCCCCTGTCCCCACCATTCACCATAGTGGTATCCAGCCCCAAGCTCTAATAGTTCATCCTTATGTTCATACGCCCAAGAGGCAAATCCAGAATTATCTGTGCTCTTTCCGGGAGTAATCCACCTTGACCTGCTACCAACTTGAAATTTCCCATCCTCACTAATAGCAATTAAACCATTTGTGCCATCTATCTTCTCAGTAATTACTATGTCCCTAGATAGCCTAGATATTTTTCTAAATTCAATAAATTCCATTTCTAACTCCTTTCTGCTATAATTATCATACAATTGTTATTATCTGTCAAGGTTTTAAACCATTCTTCAATTCATCCTCATCAGTATAGGGTTTCCACTTATTGCTTTTATAGTTTACCCTACAGTAATCCTGCCCACCATCCACAGATACATTTCCACAAGAGCATGTTTGGTAATCATGCCTGTGTTTTGATTCTATAACCTCATTACATAAAAGACATTGTATTCTATTTCTCATTTCGTTTCCTTTTGGTGTTTTTTGTATCCTTATTTTAATTCTCCTGAATTAGTACTTCTTTCCATATAAGCATAGTATACAATTTTGTATAGTTTGGGAGGATGGAAAGAAGTTTCTCGTCACTTTACCCTTATTAGTGACAACTTACGGTTGGAATGGGGGTGGATTCATTGTCTGATGCTGATTAACATCCCCAATACCCTTATCCCCACGAACCTTATCTCCACCTGCTGATACGTCAGTAAAAATACTGACCAGCATACCTAACGCCAATAATAGTGCAAATATCTTTTTCATGCTAACTCCTTAAGCCAAAGTGCATAGTAAAATAGAGCCAAAATGTTAACTGACTCTCCATTTTGTTTGGTCTTTATTCTCTAAATCATGTTCTAATATTCTTCCAACACTGGTATCCAATATAATTTCTCCACAGGGCGATCTACCAGATATAGAGCCAAAACTCATAGTACTTTCCCAAATAAATCCCTTATACAGCAAATGGAATTTCTTATTGGGTGGTGGTAATGTTTCTTTTGTAAATAATAGCCAAGCATCATTCATCAATTTTTCTCCTACCAGTTTTTTCTTCCCATCTACTAATCCTGCTGGATAGGATAAATGGGGATATACCAAAGAGCACAACAATAATGTAAACACCTATTCCTATATAAATCCAAGTAGACACCAATTCTCTCCTTTCATCTATTTGTTAGGTTAAACCTTACTACCATAATAAGATTCAACCTAATTATCGAAGTCCGATTTATCAATTCTTATATTACTTGTTAGCCATATTCTAAATATAACATAAATAAATCTCAATCCCACTAAGAAAGATGGTATAAAAGCAATATACCAACGTAATTCCTGTGGGCATAATACATGCCATATTATAAGGGGTAGTTGTACTGTTACCCACATATAGAAGAAAAACCAATCACGATTTGGCATTGTAACTCCCAAAATTAGGTCTAAATATGGGAATTGATTCCCAAAATTTAATCAGTAATATGTTACAAATTGTAAGCAATTTATTCAGTTTATATGACATATTTTACTCACTAACCCTTTCTTTATAGTATTTAAGTATATTCCGCAACTCAACCACTTCATCTTTTAGCTTTGCTACTTCCCCATACTTGGCAATAAGTAATTCAACCAAATTCTGATGGCTAAGGTTGGTAAAGAAAGCCCTCAGATTCTCGTCCATTATTTTCCTTTCCTTGTGAACATTTCAAGCAACAAAAACACAACCCCTATTACAGCTACTACCAATACAAAATATTCATCTATTAGAGATATTTGTAATGTTTCACCAATCACCCTAAAGATCAGGGCTAATAAAACTGTTATAAGTAAAACTCTGTATTCTGACTCTGTTTTCATACTACTCCTCTCTGCTATAATTATAAAACAACTTCCTAATTCTGTCTAGTCTTATCCATATTGATTATTTCCTGTATGCAATTCTTACAAAGAGTATAATACCAATGCCCAAATACAACAGACTTTGCTGGTTTCCCACATAACTCACAGGTTTCTGCTGATTTCTTCTCATATTCATCTATCAAAAGTTCAGTTTCTGGCATACACCCGTTATGATAAAATCTTAGTTCCCCAAACTTACTTTTCACCTGAACAACATTAAATTCTGGGGTTTCTATTCCATCATCAATTAGTTCCTGTATTTTCTGGCTTAGTTCCAATAGCATATCCAGCCAGCCATCTCCAACTTCAAAAGCTACCCCATTACCATAATACCCTTTATAGAATTTATATCTACTTAGCTTTTTTAGTTTACCCTTTTTCATTTTGTACCTTTTTCCAGACAAATATTGGCTCTGTTTTGAATTTTACTATATGTTTATTTTTCTGTCCAAGGAATTTACTAAGTCGCATGTGGTATGTTTCAGGTAAATACCCAAATATCTTACTACCTAACCGTAGGGTGTCATTGGTTATTGGTTCTCCAACATTCAAAACCAAATACCCACCCTCTTTAAGATAGTCATAAGATTTCTTTATCAGGGGCTCTAAAAACCCAGCTACCCATTTCTCATAAGTGTTATACCTTACATAGGACTGCCAATCATTTTCAGCATACTTTTCTTTGTCATAGTAAGGTGGAGAAGTAAACACCAGATCGAATTTAGGAAGAAATTGAGTTTCTTCAAACGGTCTGCATACATGAAATAACCAAGGAATGTTTGTAAAGTTTGTATCAATATAGGTTGTAAGTAGCTTAGTTCCACTAACAGAATGAATATTAGGGTCTACACCAACATACTCTTTCACCCCAGCAGCCAAAGCACCGAAAGCCCTACCACCATACCCAGAACACGGGTCTAAGACACAGGAATTAGAGTTTGCAAAGGTCTTATAAACCCACTTGGCTACAGATGGTCTAAAGTTAGATACACTCTGCCCCCCAAAGGCTGTTAAAGCTCTACGCACACAGGACTTGTTCAGTGGTCTATCGTTGTATTTTATTCTCTTTACAATAGCTGTGTGGAACAGGTTATCATCTCTAAATATCTCCATTGGGGATAAAGCATTTCCACATTTCACACTGTACATTTCTGGGTGAAACATATTGCAAGAGGCTAACCCAACCATTGATTGCTGTATTTCATTATTCTCTAATAACAGGTTTCTGTGGTTACTTTTCCTAAGGGCTAAGAACTCCATGTTCACTTTATCATAGTCCAAGTCAAAGTAAGGAAACCCCTCTTTTCTGTAATGCTCTACAACAGTCCAAGCAATTTCATCTATATCTTTCTTAGGTAGATTTTTCAATACTTCATAATGTGTAGTTTGTATTTCATCATACGTTAGTTTCATCTTCATTTTCCTTTGTGTGATGTTCTATTCTCTTTTTTGCTATCTCAACATATTCTTCTTCCAAGTCAATTCCTATAAAGTTAAACCCAAGTTTTACACAGGCTATTCCTGTTGTTCCACTTCCCATGAACGGGTCTAGGACTTTCCCATTGGGTGGGGTAATTAGTGTTACAAGATGTTCCATTAAGGCAATAGGCTTAACTGTAGCATGGTTATTTTTCATAAGATTGTTTCTAACATTTCCTGAACCAGTAAGTAAGGATTGATTTACAGTGCCCATTAACCCCCCACCAATTCTATCTGGTAAATCATCAAGTCCCTCATTTTTTCACGCTTCGATGGTTTGGCTACATAGAAAAATAGTGCAGCTGAACCCCCATTCTCTGGAAACATCTCAACTACTTCATCACTCCCATCATGAATGATATTTGCTGGCCATCTTCCTTGTGTATTCATTTCCTGCTCATAGTCTGGTCTTTCTAACTGCCCAAATCCAGACCACTGTTCTAATTTGTTTATAGGAACAGGCTCACTTGGAACTCTACAAGCATCTATGTTTATAGCCCCAACACCATGTTTCATAAGATTTTCTGCTATATTTGGCTCAGATATTTCTTTCTGACAAAGTGTCCACAGCTCTAAAGCAGGTTTAAGACGAGTCCCCCAGCCAACCCATTTCTTGGCTTCCTCTGTTGTTGGCTGTAGTTCCCCAAGACGATCTACCTGTTCAGTTTCATCTGTATAATTCTTATCTCTATACCCTTGTGTTTTATTTAGTTTAGAAATACCCCAACCACCCCGTTCTAATCTCTCACCGTTTAGTTTACTAAAATCTTTTGTATTAGAACTTCCTGTGGTTAGTTTTCCCTCTATGGCTTTGGCTACATTATGTGAGTGCGGAAACCCCTGACCATAGAGCCATCCAATAATATCTATTATAATAAATCCAGCATCTTCTAGATTTACTGCCATTCTATGCTGTGTTCTAGTGCCACAGGCTACTAAAGCATACCCACCGGGCTTTAGAACTCGCAAGCACTCTTGCCATAATTCAACTGATGGTATTTCATAATCCCATTTTTTATTAAGAAATTTAATCCCATAGGGTGGATCACATACAATTGAATCTATTCTATTATCTTTCATCCTTTTCAGAACTTCTAGGCTATCACCCTGTATTAATTTAACTGCCATTAGTCCCACCATCCCAATGAATATCTTCTAATATAGTCTGTAAGAAGTTCTATGTCCTGCTGTCGCATACAATCATAGTAGAAACGTTTGACCCCATTTTTGTTGGGAAAGATTATGTTTCTAGCATTGTATGGGTTTTCGTTTGCTAAGCGTTGGCATAGAATTCTAGCTGTTTTGATTCTAACCTTATCTTTTTCTGTACTAGCAGTAATCCAATTAGCTGTATCCATTTCCATAGATTCCAACTTCCTAGCCCAGATAACAAACATAAAAGCAAAATCATAGTCCTGATCTTTAACTATCGTTGGAAACCAGAAAATAAGGTTTCTAATGCTTCTAATAATCATTCTAATAGTTTTATTCATTAGAATTGCCTACTTAATCCAATAATTATGCAAACAATTCCAAAGACCCATAATAACCACAACCCCATGTAGCCAAGTTTTGGAACAAAATCCCCCCAAAATTCGTCTTTTACTCTTAACAAGTATAGCCCAGCCAATATATACACTACCAACCAAATATAATTAAACATCTTCATACACCTTTCCTGTGTGCATATTTTTATAGGGGAAAATTCTATTCCCCTCCATATAAACCAGATAACCAGACCTATCTAAAACCGACACCACTTCGTTAAAACCCTTTCTATTTAATCCGTGCTTTCGTGCCAACTCTTTATTTATTGTGTTGGTGGATACCCCACCCTTATCTTTATTTTCAACCACTACTTCAAACATTTTCTGTGCTAACTCAGTTCCCCCGTCTTTTGGGTAAGAAAACAACACTGGCTTCTTACCTCTTTTTCTACAGTCCTGACAACATTCCTCATCTTCATTACTTGCATAAAACCATACCCCACAATTGCTACAGGTAATCTGTACCTTCATCCTATCCCTCTATCTCTGCAATAATATCATCAGTGTCTTTATCTTTTTTAAAGAAGTTCCCAGTAAAGGAAAATTCATCAATTTTTTTCCCAACTATAGTAGTTAGTTTTCCACTACTTCTCAGTCTAAGGGGTTCAAATACTTTTATAGATAATTTATAGTCCTCTTTACCAACATACCCTTTATGCAGAGTTACCAAATCCTGAAATAGGGCTTTAGCTGATTCCAAGTTGTCAAATTCTTTTATTTCAGAGCTTGACCTATCCAACATTGTTTTAGACTTTTTGTGTGTTAAATTATAGGTGACATAATAGACTTTTTTCATTTTACCTCCTTGCTCTTATTTTAATTCATACTTGTAAATCTGTCTAGGGTAGGATATATTTAAATTGCTAACAAGTTAGTTGCTCTCATTGAGGAGGCTCTCGTTAACATAAGGCGTAAGATGTGGCTTAGCTTTGGTAACATCCAAATGTAATGATGGTTATTGCGCCGCAAAAAGCAATCGGCAACATCGGAGCTAGTGACCTGAAAGAGCGAGAAACGGGTGAGTTCACAAGAGCTACCCGTTCTCTTTTATCCTTGTCTTTATGCTTTCTGGAAGTATGAATGTTAGTGTTCCTTTTGTCCCCCAAAAGTCTAACACTATAATCATCTGCCCATCTTTGTAATCTACTGACACTAAAAATAACTTCATAAATGCTCCTAGAGAAAAAATTAGGAATGAGTAGGATTAGACTCATTCCTTGTAGATATAAACCTGACGACACAAATTCAATCTCTTATAGGCTTCTCCTTTTTATAGTAGCGGAGTTGGGAATCGAACCCAATTGGATTCTGGTTATGAGCCAGAGGAGATTCCTTACCTCCCCTCCGCAATAAAACTATTATAACATAAAACTATAATCTACTGGAATACCATCCAAGGTTCAATTTTTACTAAACTTCCACAGCTTTTTAGAGGATGTAAGTATCCCGGTATCTCTCCACTATCTCTATAAAATTTCATTTTCTTCTCAGTAGTTTCCTGATCTGGGCAAAAATAGTGTAGTAAAACTTCTGGTGTTTCAAACTTGTAAGCATTTTTTAATGGTCTAGTATCTACAAGCTCTGTGTTATACGGGTGTCCCTCTACAAATCTAATTCCAGAATCTGCTGTAAAAGCAAACAAGCCCTGACCGTGTTTATTTAGGTCTGGAAAATATTTATCAGTACCCCACATATACATTCTGTAAGCTAAAGCTACCTTTATATTATTTTTAGTGGCTTCTTCTAATCTATCTCGTAAAGACAACTGTAAATCTTTATTTGGAACACAATCAGCATCATCATGCACTATCCATTCTGCCCCAGCAGCTATTGCATGATCTATCAGAAAGTTCCAATGTCCACCATTAGGGTTTCTCCAAAGCCCCTTTTCCATTTGTACTTTAACATTATAGTGAATCACCTTTGTTTTTGGGTAGGATTTAGCAATCTCTACTGTGGCATCCTCAGACCCCCCATCTGAAACAATAATCTCGTCACAACCAGCGTCTAAATAAGTCTTTATAAATCTTGCAATATTTTTTTCTTCATTTCTTACTCTAACCCCAGCTATAATTTTCATGTTAAAAATTCCTTTTAATAATTTTACTTTAGTAATAAGAAAACTGTCAAGGCTTAAAACATTTGCCCCCAGACTTGTCGGAATCTGGGGGCTTCCAAAGAAAGGAGATGAAAATGAAATGTATATTTATTTTACCACATCTCCTGTACAGGTCAAGCTAAAACACATTATTCCTTGCTACCATTACAAAATCAATTCCACCAGAGGTAAACCGTTCCAAGGTATTAGAAATTGTGTTCTGACTTATATTCAATATTTCACTTATATCCCTGTAAGATTGTCCACTGTTTATTCTAATAAGAATCTCGGCTCGTAATTTTATCCTTTTAGAGAAGTTTCCTTTCAGAATATTCTTTAATCTTTCAATTTCGTGCTTAGTTAAAGATATTTTATATTTTATTTTCATTCGTTCCCGTCCTTTGGTGGTTGGTATCTTCCAACAAGGTCAGGGCATTCCATTTGATAGAACATCAATTCATCTTCCAGTTCCTGCACACGTGATTGGAGACGGGTGATTTCGTCAAGGGCATTTGGATAGTTATTACAGGCTTCGGCAATATATTTTGCGTTCGCTATTCCTTCATCCTTTGAAACAGAACCATAAGTTATTTGTTCCATATACGTTTCAAATCTTCCCTCGATTGAACCTCCTATACGTCTTATGGAAGGGTAATCATCGCCCCAATCACCAATGGTTGCTTTAGCAATACAATCAATTTTGTTTGATATTTGACCACATTTGTCACAATCACAGGCTTTCCACGGAAGTGGAGAAATACGGTTTAGCAATTTCTTTTGTTCCTCAATCCATTCAGGTGTAAATTCAGTCATCATTCACCTCTAGCTCCACTCCACTATTCCATTTTCGGCAAATTCATCCATTGTATAATTATCTGCCGAAATTCCAGTGTATTCATCAATCTTTTTCCAAGATGTACTAAAAATTTTTCCACAGTGTTTACAGGCTTCTACAGTCTTTCTTAACTTATAACCTTCGTATCTATAGCTCCACACATCATCCTTCTCCCCCAATAATTCATTTGCTTTCCAAGGTTTTGCCATCCATTTAGAAACATAGTTTTCAACCTCGTGTCTATCTTGCCCACACTCTTTGGTATGAAAATCTTTTTCTACTTTGTTTTTGAGAACAAAATATAAGGAGATTACCGCAACAACTATTAATATCCATTCAAATGTTGTCATCATTCACCTCTTCTAGGGCTTTTCTGATTATTCTTCCAATTTTTGATTCATCATCTACATAAGAATCAATATCCATCAACGCGTACCTCAACCTCACAATCTCCGCATCCTTCTGTGCTATGGTTGCGGTGAGGGCATCTAATGATTCGTTTTGTGAAATATTTTTGTTATCGAAGTTACAACGAGGACATACTATATTTGTATAGTGATAATAAAGAAAACCACATATAGGACATTTGACCATCGGGTCGCTATTTGTGCTCATCACTCAACCTCCACATACTTGATACGCTTGCCACATGATGGGCAAAAGTTGAACTCGCCCTTTGTAATTTGTACCGAACTGTCATATTTTATTTTACAACCCGTCATCCAAAATCTCCAGCCATGTTCATTAACTTCTGTTTCATGCCACTCGCACACATCCTCAACAACAAGCGGACACCATGAGGGTACATCTTGTGAATCATGTATCTGATTTTTTGTAGCAAAACAAATAAACAACTGTTTTTCTTTACTATAAAAAGATAATTCACACTCACTACAACAACGTTTTGTCTCATCCACAACAATCTTGATTACGTTCATGTTATGCCTCCCCCTTCTAGTATTACTTCATTATTTAAGCCCTGTTTAGTGATAGCACCAATCTCACATAAAAGTTCAGCAGCAAACATAGTATTTCCTGTTGTTGTAATAATAAGTATACTGTTCAAGGCCTCTTTCAACTTCTTATTTTCTGCTTTAAGATTAGTTCTTTCATCAGCCCACTCTAGCCATTCTTTAGCTTCCATTTTTATGAACACGCATCCTCCTCTGCTTTGGTACATAAGCTACAAGAATTTCTATGAAGTAAAAACTGTAGTCTATGCTTTTCTTTCTCTTTTTTATCTCGACTGTTTACCCACTTATCGTAAAGTACCCAACCCTCTCTACAAATATAAATTTCTTTATTTTGCATTTGGTACTTTAAACTTACTGTGGTATTCATCCCAAATAGTCTTACGAGTTTCTTTTGGAAGCCCCCTAATAGCATCTGCTAAAGCCACTTTTCTACCAATAGCCTTACAGAACTGATCTTTTGGATGACAAATAGATTGACCAACCAAAGTCCAGTTACCATCCTCTACAGTACATATTGTAAATCTCCTATTCTCATTTTCAAATTCAATACTAGGTGGAATTACAATATAAGTATGCTTAAATTTAATTTTCATATTCGGTTTCCTTTCTGTCCTTCTAATAATCTAATCTTACCCTGTAGGTAATTTACTTGCTCAACTAGATTTACTCCATTAGAATGTGTATATCCCAACTTAAGTAAATCTTCACAAACTGTAGCTTCTGTAAAATAAAAAGCTACCAAATCAGCCGGGGTTATTCCCTTTTTAGGTGGTACATAATTAGTAAAAATTGACTGCATATTTTCTCCTTATCCTTGGCAATAATTATCATAATAAAATTGTTTTTGTTCCTCTGTCCACCATTCTTTTGAAGAACACCCCCACACTTTTTGATAATATTCTTCATCAAAATACTTTTTATCACACCGTACACAAATAAAATCATTGTGATCTCTCATCAGACTAACTCCACTAGGAAAAACCCAACGATTATATTTATGCCCAAACTTTTTACATATAAACTTATTAATTATTGTTACTATTTTTATTCTCACCATTCTCCTTTTCTTTAATCTTTAGCTTATAATATATTCTAATACCATATATCATTTTCTGTCAAGGTATTTATAGCAAAAAATTGGTCACTAACTGTAGCGGTTTTATCCTTGCACGATTTCAAAAATATAATTACAATATAGCCACCCTGCCAAGGAAAATACATATATATTAATTAACTATTGTTATAACGGGTATAGAATTTTATGTTAACAAGTTGACGCAGCAGCCATTTGGAGCAGCGACTACACGCAGCCTGTGGCTTGTATGTGTATGGTATAATTATGTAATGAAATGGACAAAAGAAAAGAGAGAGGAAAAGAGTAGGAAAACTAGGGTTATAAGTCCAGACTTGGTGTTTTGTACTTGGGTCATGTTCAGGAATATGCGTTTAGTCAGGGACAGGTTATATTTTGATGGGGTGTTCAACCCAGAAACTGGAATGGAGTTTACTCGTACTGCTTTAGGTATGGCTATGAGTAAATCAAGATTTTTTAAAATCTACGATGCCAAGAGAAATCCAGACTTAGGAGGAACTTTAGACCCAGATGCCCCACCAACAGCAAGTGAATTTGAGTTTGCTTCTAAATATTATCTTGATAACATAGCTAAAGAGGCAGCCTCAGTTCAGAGAAGGTGTAAGGAAATACTTGAACGAGCATGATTATGTATTATTCTTATTCAACGGAAGATGTATACGTTGTGGAAGAAAGACCAGAGTTGTGCATGAGATAAGCCCAAGAATACTTGGCAAGAAATCTATGGAGTTAGATAACAGAGTACCACTATGTAATGAGTGCCACGATTGGGCACATAATCTTGGAAGTATAAAGAGCGGTGAAGTTCTTAGAGAATTGAGAGAGAGAAAATTAGGCTTATGGAAAAAGACATAACACGTACCTTTTCAGATGAATATAAAAGCACACTATTCTTGGCATGGTATAGGGCTGGGTGTCCAAGAGATGTAGGTAAGATTATTATAGAGGATGAGTATGGTAATACCCCGTCTAAACTAACTGTTCAGAGTTGGTCAAGGAAAGAGAATTGGAAATACAGGGCTGAGGTACTTGATAGGGAAGTAAAAAAGAGAATTGAAGATGCTGCTATCCATGAAAAGGTGGAAATGCTGAAACGACAGGCTGAATATGGTAAGAAGTTGCAGGAACAGGGGTTTGAATTCTTTGCAGAACATGGAGTCAATAAAGAAGCTACAGCCTTGCAGATGATAAAAATAGGGGTAGAGATTGAACGTAATACACGTGGGTTGCCACAAGCCTTAGCAAAGATAGCCCAGATGGATAACATTACTCTTTCAGAAACAGCCAATAAATTACTTTCTCAGTATGAAGAAGATGAAATTCAAGTCTTGGTTGATATGGTAGATGTTGTTGATTCCGACTATGAGGAAATAGATGACTAAAGTTCAACGTAAAATGACCAAAGAAGAACGACAGCAGCTTGTAGCCCTCTTGACAGAAATGAAGTCCAGAGGAATAGAAGTCCCTAACCAAAAGCAAGCTGTTGATTATTCAACTAAATCCAAATTATGGAACATGGATGAGAATGGATATTACAAAAGATTTGATGGGGCTAGGTTTAGAGCAACGGAAGTACAGGAAAAGTTTATACACAGTACAGCAAAGCTCTCTTTATATAGTGGTGGTAGAGGAAGTGGAAAAACTTGTTCGGGAAGCCAGAAAGCTATAAATAAAATTCGTCAGGGGCAATCAGGAATGGTTCTAAACCCAGACTTTGAAAACTTTAAGTATTCAACTTGGGTTGAGTTCAGACAATGGATTCCTTGGGAGATGGTAGTAGAAAGGCATAGATATAGGGGATTCCCAGATTGGAGTCCATCACAGCCTTTTACTCTAAACTTCTTGAATGGGGCTACTGTTACTTGTAAAGGTTTGAAAGACCCAGAGTCTGCTCGTGGTGCTAATGTAAATTGGCTTTGGTATGATGAAGCTGGTAGAGATCAAACAGGTCTTGGTTGGCAGATAGCTTCTTCCTGTGTTCGTGTAGGTGAATATCCTCAGCTTTGGGCTACCGCTACCCCTAAAGGTACAGATCACTGGATGTATGATTTGTTTATCAAACAAGAAATAGACCCACAGGCTTTAGATGAGTTTTCCTCTGTGTATCCTAACAATAAATTTGTAGAGTTCTTCTTTGGAAGTATTGAAGATAACAAAGCTAACCTAGACCCCGGCTTTTATGCCCAGCAGTTAGCTACCTATGCAGATGGTTGGTTACGAGAGCAGGAACTGTTTGGTAAATTTGTTAGTTCTGGTGGTTCACTTGGCAATAGAGATTGGTTTACTGGTAAGATACTTGATTCAGAACCCTTTATAGCCAGAGCTTCAAGGAGTTCTGTTACACAGGTTAGATATTGGGATATGGCAGCCACAGAAAAGAAAATGGTGGTAGGAAAAAAGGGCGGTTCACCCGACTATACTGTTGGAACAAAGCTAATGCGTGACTATTCAAAATTTATTATTGCAGATCAGGTTGTTGTGAGAGAGTCTTGGTCAGGAATTGTTGATGCTATAGTAAAAACAGCTTATATGGATGGAAAGGATGTTCCAATTTATATAGAGAAAGAGCCAGCTTCTGGTGGAAAGAATCAGGTAGCAGCAATAGCTATGATACCTGAGCTTACTGGATTTACTGTGAAAGCCCATGACCCAAGATCAATGGGAGATAAGGTGATGAGATCACAACCTTGGTTTGCCAAAGCCGAGGCTGGTTTAGTCTACTTAGTACGTGGTTCTTGGAACTCTGCTTTTCTAAATCAATTTGCAAACTTCCCAGATGTAAGGCATGATGATCTTGTTGATTGTGTAAGTGGGTGTTTTGCTATTTTAGCCCCACCTAGTTCGTGGGGTAAGATTGAATTTATCGCTCTTTAAGACTATTATAATTATATTATTATGTGTTATTATATTTATTTGGAGGACTTATATAAATGGCTAGAACAATAATTCAAACTAAGAAGGAAAACCAAAGGTCGGAAGGTTTACCAATGTATTTATATAGGATTCTTCCAGAATGGAATAGTCCTACTTGGTACGATAGTACACGGTGGAGAAATATAGTTAGAAATCAACCCATAGCTATGATTTGCAGGGACACATTGATTTCTAATATTTTATATTTAGATTGGGCTATTACTCCTAGAGATACTGCTACAAAGAAAGAGTATGGAAAGGAAGTTAACTACTATACGAAGTTACTAGAAAATAGTGGTTGGATAGATTATTCTGGGCTTGTAGAATTGGTGGCACAGGACTTACTGGATTTACCTTTCGGGGGAGCAATCGAAGTTGGTAGAAATGGGGATAAGCCAGAAGGTCGTGTAGAATGGCTTAAAAACCTAGATGGGGCAACTCTATACCCTACATTGGACTTAGATTACCCTGTTATCCAGAAAAGCCCCTACAATGCTTCAAAAATGATTAGCTTTCCAGATCATGCTATAGCAAGAACATATCTGACCCCCAGACCAGAAATTGAAAGAGAAGGCTGGGGAATGGCCCCACCTGAAAAGATTTATCTGGCTCTTGAATTACTATGGCGTGGAGATCAATATTATGCAAATCTTTTGTTAGATACCCCACAGGCAGGTATTCTTGATTTGGGTGATATGGAAAAGACCACAGCCAAAGAATGGGTTGATGGTTTTAGGGAATTGATGAGTGGTGTAAATGCTTTCAAGATTCCTGTTTTGTATGAACACAACTCAGCAGTAAAGTGGATACCATTTACTAAGCCCCCAACAGAAATTATGTTTGATGGAATAACCACAAAGTATGCTTCTATTGTAGCTGCTGGCTATGGTTTGACTTTGAGTGATATTGGGTTTACAGCTTCTGGTAATGGTGGTGAAACCTTATCGGGTACTATACGATCAGAACGTAAAACTCGTAGAACTGGTTTGGCGGTACTAAAGCTAAAGCTACGCTCATTCTTTAATTCTATTATTCCTGCACATTTGGAATTCAATTGGGTTGATTATGAAGAAGAATTGAATGTATCTTTGGGTAGAGCCAGACTTTCAAACGCTACAGCTTTTGAATTATTGGTTAAGAATAAAATTCTTACTCCAGAGGAAGCACGTTTACAGGCAATAGCTGATGGGCTAGTGACTATTCCTATTCCAGATGAAATACCAGAATCAAAGCTGTCCGATAATCTTGACACGGAAGCAACTACAGCTAAAAGACCGGGAACTCTTGGTGATCCCGTAAATCCGTCTTTAGGCGGTCATGGGGAAGTTACAAACAAAATGATAACCAAGATTGCTGAGAATGAGGTACGGGATTTTTTACAAAATAAGTTCAATACTTTGGGAAATAAGATAGTAGATGGGTTTAAAGAAAGCTACAAACAGATATATGCTTTCTTGATGAATGACCTTGAAACACTTATGTCCAGTAATGTAAAGCGAGCTAACATTAATTTGAAAAGGTTAGAGGAACACCTAAATTCTTACCCTTGGTGGAGATTATCTCTAACAGCAAGTGAAAGAGATTCTCTTTATCAATTGTATTTAGACATATATACAGAAGCAGCTATTGAGCAACAAAAAGAATTCTATGCTTATTTGGTTGGTCTTGGGTATGACATTCCAGATGACTTTTCCTCTTTTGATTTGAAGAACACAAGTGTATTAGCTGCTATCAGGCTACTAGCCAATGAACTGGAAGTAGCTCTAAATCAGGGAACACAATTCTATTTGGCTGAAACCATAGCTTCTGTGTTTTATGATCTGGCTTTTTCAGCAGAGGTAGATACTTTATACAGTGCTGGTAAGAGCACAGAGGAAATTTTCAATGACTCAAAAATAGTTGATATGGCAATTGCTTTGTTTGCTACATGGCTATTTAATAAAATGAATTCTAGGGTAGAAACTACAACAACCTATGAAACTGAAACTATGGATAGAATGGCTAAATTTGATTCTATAGCTATGGTTGGTTTGACAGAAAAACATTGGATTACAACGAGCCAAGAGCCCTGCCAAGAACACTGTATACCAAATCAGGACTTAGGTTGGGTAAGTATGGATTACCAATACGATGGGGCATTTGGTAAAGTATTACACCCCCTTGCCCATCCACATTGTATGTGTGATATAATATACCAGAAAGCTGAGTTAGAGAATTTAGCTAGGTCAAATAACTTTGAGTTTTGGTACGGAGATTAAATGTTAATTAGGGATGATATAAAATTATTACTACCTATTCTTGCAGACAGGACAAAAGGGGCTGATTTTATCCTAGAGATAGGATGTGCCTTTGGTGATGGCTCTACTACTGTCTTTAAGAAATTGATGGAAGAAAACCGTAGAAAGAATAAACTTTACATTAGTGTTGATCTTGAAGATGTTATTATCCCAGAGTATAGACCAGTAGGTTCTTGGTGGCATTTGGTACTGGGTGATAGTAGAAAGTTAGAAACTCTACAGAAAGTTCAAGATATAGCTAAAAATAAATTAGCAGATGTTATCTTTATAGACACAGAGCATAACTATAACATTATGGAAAAGGAATTAGAAGTTTGGAAAAATATTTCCCATGATAAGACTATCTGGATGTTCCATGATACTTGGATGAGTGGAAAATATAACCCAATGACTGATGCCATAAAGAAGTTTGTTGAAAGAAATCCTAGGTGGAGATATGAGGATTTATCAGAGGAAAATAACGGACTTGGTGCGTTGATACCAGTGGAGAAATTATGAGTAAGTATTACAAAAGAATTTCAGAAGTAGTAAAGGCTAAACAGTGGAATGGGACTCCTATACGTGGAGTAACAATTCGAGATGGAAAAGGATATATAACAATAAATAAAGGATTATATGTCTTAGACCCAAGGGATTGGATTTTAATCCATGAAGATGGTAGTAGAAGTATTTTAAAGAATGAGGAATTTCTTACCTTGTATGAATTCGATAGGGAAGATGAATATGAGGATGATGAGCAAAAAGAACTCATTCTGTATAAAGAAGTAGAATATGAAGCAGTATTTGAATATAAACCAGAAGATAGAAAACGGAGGAAAAATGCCAGTAAAAAAGGAAGTACAGCAGGAAACATTTCCTAGTGAAGGATTTGAAAAATTGAATATATTGGAGAATATTGATATGGATTACAAAGAGATAAAATTTATTTTACGAACTATCGGAGCTGTTCCATCTGGGGCAGGTCTTATTACGGTAGATCAGGCAGAAAACTATATTAACTCATTCCTAAAAGAAGGGTGGAAGATTTTCAAATTTGATGTTTTAGAATCCCTACCCGAAGGTAGGAGAGTATCTTGGCTTCTAGTCCGGTAGTAAATTTCTTTTTACTGTTAGGTTTAGGGTATTTACTTATGTGGCTGTTTAAAAAACAGCCACTTTCGTATGGTATAGCCAGATGGCTGGATAAGAAACTTCAAATTCATTCTTTTGTGGACTTATTAGACTGTTATCTTTGCTTGGGGGTATGGAGTTTTTCGGTGTTGTCTTGGCTGTTTAAATTTACTATAATATCTATAGGGATTCCCATTCTGGAATTTGTGGTTACGGGATGTGTAATGTCGTTTATTGGCTATCTAATATTTAGAGGATGGGAATCCTCTTTTATGAACATAGTTATTGGGAGTTAACTTTATGCAATTGTCTGAATTTACATTTTATATATCAAAGGCTTCTTTCGATAAAACAACACAGGAACGCAGATGGTCAGCAGTTGCTAGTGATACAGATTTAGATTTATCTAAAGAGAAAATGTCCCTTGAAGTATTTAAATCCTTTATAGAAAAAGCTAAAGCAGATGTTAAAGTACCTGCTCCATTTGCTTCTAAATTCTGGGATGGTGGTATGCCCTATATAAGTGTATCCCACTATTTAGATTTAGATGGTAAGTGGGCTGCTGGTATAGTAGAGGACTTATACATAGACGGGGAGAAGCTAAAAGCCAAAGGTAAGTTTTCTAATAACCCCATTGGAATAAAAGTATTTGATTCTGTGTGCAAAAGTCTGTATAGTGAAACTGGTGATGGATATGAGCAAAAGATAAGAATTTCCATAGGCTTTATAGATTATGCTCATAAACACGGTGATATATTGTTTGAGAGAAAAAATTTATTAGACTCCTGTCCCTACTGTGCTAAGGGGATGGAAAACAAAGTCTATGTAGACGGTCAGTTGGTGCACTTAGCAGTAACAAGAATACCGTGCAATCAAAGGACTGAATTTGGACTAGATTTGGAGGAAAAAAGCATGACTACTAGAAAACAAGATGCAGCCACAATCGTAGGTGAGGAACTGGCTGAGGAAATGGAAACTGAACACAGTTTAATTGGTAAGGCAGAAGAATCTCTGGTTATTAAGAAAAAGAAAGAAGAACTAGAGAAAGAGGATTCTGAGGAAAAACCTACAGAGGAAGAAAAACCAACGGAGGATTCTGAGGAAGAGTCTGATGAGGATGAGGAAGAAGAAAAGGACAAGAAAGTTAAAAAGTCTGAAGCAGAAGCCACATCTTTTGCAGAATATCAGGAAAAGACCCTTAAGTTCCAAGAGAAATTAGAGGAAAAACTTGAATTAGTTATTAATAAGTTGGATAATAGGGTTGAATTGGTACAAAAAGTGGAATCTCATCCTTTGGATGAATCCCTTATGAACCTTAAAAGTCTATATGACTCAGCTATTGAGAACTATGAAACAGTTGATGAACGCTTACAGGCTATACAGAGTGGAATAGATGCGGTGGGAGAAGCGATTTTGGAAAATGTTAAACCCAAGAGTGAAGCAAAATCCGAAGCACAAACCTCTAGCTCGAATGAAAGCATTGAACGCATTATAGAGAAAGCCATAGCCCCATTAGCAGAGAAGTTGGCAAAGATTACTGAACAATGGAATACTGTAGTTGAATCACAAAATACAGTAAACAAGGGAGTTTATATCCCGAAACCTCGTGGAATGAGTTCTAATGATCTTGCTATTAAGTCAGAAGTAAGTAATAATAGCCCAACCCCAAAGTTGGCAGCTATGATTAGAGGAACAACTAAAAGTCAAACTCCACGAACAAGACTTTAATATTTTACAGGAGTAATTATTATGAGCGAACAAATTTTAGATTTAGCAGAGGGTGGAGCTTTTCAAAGCAAAGCCACTGATCCCGTAGTTACTAATGTTGCTACTCCCGGTGATTTCACTGGTCAGTTCCCCCAACCATTAGATACTACAGAACTGTTAGCTATGTGCGAGGAAGTAACTGCTTTGCAGACTATCCCCTCAAAAAGCACTATGCTTAAACAGGAATATTGGCGTGAAATGAGTGCGTTGCAGTTTGCTTCTGGTTCTAGCTATATTGCTTTTGCAGATGGCGAGTGCCCAGAGGAATACAACCACAGTGGTAGTAACCTTACGGTTACTTTAAAGAACATCGGTGCTAAGAAATCATTAACCGAAAGTGATATTCGACATTCAATGGCTGTTTCAGCAGCTGGATGGAACGGAATCAATCGGTTACTTGGTGGGCAAGCTAGTTCAGCAGGTATGCCCGGTGGAGCAGACTTTGGTTCATTTATGTCCGAGCAAGTTATGGGCTTAAAGGAAAAAGAAGTTCGTTTAGCAGCCACCTTAGTTATGAACGGTTGGGATCGATTATTGGTTGATGGAGATTCAGGCGACAACGCATTAGAATTCTCTGGTATTCAGAACTGGCAGGGAGATATGTCTGTTACGTTCCATAATAACCTGAGTAATTCAACATCTGGTGCTACATTCTCCGCAGCTAACTTTGATCGTTTCTTATCAGAAGGTTGTGCAAAACCAACTCACATCTATGGACACCCCTCAGCTATTCAGGAAATGTTATCAGGATATTTCCAATTAGGCTTTGCTGGTTCTCAGGTTGTGAACTTCTCTGATGGGAATCGTGTTACCCCCGGATTTAACTTTGCTGGGTTTGTGAACACTGGTATTGGTCGTTTAGTTGTAGTTTCCGATTACAACTTTGATCGTGCAGATGCTGGTGGTGGAACATTTACTTCTACCCTTTACGGTTTGCGTATGACACACAATGGTGATCCTTTGGTGTATCGTGTAGATCAGTTCCCATTGACCTATCGAGATTTAGCCCCCGGTTGTACCTCTGTAGCTTTCGAGGTATGGGCTAAGACAGCTTTGGTTATCAAACATGCTTGTGCTCACAGTGCATTTACTTCTAAATTCACTGGAAACATTGTAACTACCTGTAACGTAATCGGGTAAGAGTAAGCATTAACAAAACAAAGACCGAGCTTTGCTCGGTCTTTTTGGTTTTAGGGGTGTAAATTACAATTTTATCCGTTATAATATAGAATATAAATATTTTAGGAGTTTAAATGATATATTTTAGAGATATTACCAAGCTATGTGAGGGCGGTATGATATGGCGATTACAACCACGATTAGCGATAAAGCAGGGGAGAGGAGTGTAACATGCCAAGTACAGCGCAAAAAATGCTGCTATTGTTCGGCGGCAAACGAATAAACGAAGTCCAAACAACCTATGCAGGCGAAGCGGTTTATGGCGTATCATGGGATAAAACCGATACACCGCTGACCAGAATAAATGGGAGCGTTGGGTTTACAGCGGAAGCTGGTGTAGATGCGACAACCGTAACCAATGATTTTGATACCGCTTCCATTTATTCAGAGTTTGACGAATACACTGACGCTGATAGTAATGTTTTTGTAAAGATTCCGAAATTCTACATACGTAAGACTGATACAGCCACTAAAAAAACATGGCAGATATGTAAAGCGAGAATGCCTAACTCATACTTGCCGTGGTGCTTTTATAACTTTTCAACAGGTGCTGAATTAGATTTTGTGTATGTTGGAAAGTATCCTGCGGGCACAACCCTGACGGGTGGTACGAAGTTAAACAGCTTGCCGAACGAATATCCGCTTGTGAGTAAGAATATTGTCGAATTTAGAACCTACGCAGAAGCCAATGGTGCTGGTTATCAGCAATTAGACATTCACGTGTATGATATGTTGCAGGTTTTGTTCACGGTGGAATTTGCGACGCTGAATAGCCAGGCGATTATGACCGGGTGGACTGCTGGAAATTATGCAGCGACTGAAGTATTGACAGCGGACACATCAGCGGCTAACACAATTGTTGTAGCAAATACTATTGGTGCTAAATTCGCTGTTGGGCAACCCGTTGGACTAGGATCGACACAGGGTGGTAATCAGGTGTTTTATGGCCGTAACATTACGCAGATTGACGTTGATACACCTGGAGCTGGCAGCACGACCATCACAGTTGATGGGGCTGCGTTTAATGCGGCAACCGGAAACTATCTTTATAACGTAGGCTGGAAATCTGGATTTTCAAGTGGGATTTCTGCGAGCAGTGGATCGCTGGCGAATAATACGAACGGTAAAAATCCATTCCATTACCGCGGGATTGAAAATCTGTATGGGAATGTCTGGCAGTTTGTGGATGGCCTTAATATTAACGCACGGCAAGCCTGGTTTTGCAAAGACGCAGATGATTATGCCAGTAATGTTTTTGCGAGCCCCTACGAACAAATTGGATATGTTAATAAAGACGCAAGTGGATACGTGAAGTATATGGGTTTTGATGCTGCTAATCCAATGATTGAGCTACCTGTGGATGTTAGTGCAAATTTCTACAAAGATTACTATTATCAAAGCACTGCTCAATATATTGCCGTCGTCGGCGGGCGCTGGGGCCTCGGTGGGCTTGCTGGTCTCTGGTATTGGTATCTGCTTTATTCCTCCGCGAACACGTACGTGTTTATCGGTGGTCGCTTATGCAAGAAAGGATAAAACAAAATGGGCGAAGTATTACGATGCAGCAGCAACAGTGGCAGAGTGGGCGGTAGATGTTGCATACTCTGTTGATGATATGGCAGTGTACAAATCTAAAGTGTACAGATGTTTGATTGCACATGTTTCGACATTGGCACTTGATCCCGAAAAAGCCAAGACATATTGGGTTGAGGTGAAATGAAAAAGTTTGCTGGTAGATTAGTTGCGTTAATGATGGTTGTCTATTTGCCATTAGTTACGAATAACTACGAAGCACCAATACCAGACGAACCAATTCCAACATCATACGACAGCAACAAGGGTATTGCGCTGGTGACTCCATTTCTTGAGGACTTGGACGAAGTTGGGGCAGGTTGGTATTACACGTGGACACATTACCCAAAGCCAACAGCGGACAGTAGACATATTCCTATGAGTTACTATGGCTTATTCGATGATAACTTACCCGTAGATTATGACGGGTTTGTGCTATTTCTGAATGAGCCCAACAATCCAGCACCGTATGGGGCAGGCATACAACCCATTGAGGCTGCTAAACGATATGCCGATTTTGTACAGGCTAGACCACAAGCTAAACTGATTGTAGGTAATGCCTCCGCTTGGTCATCCATGTGGTACATCGAATTTTTGATAGAGTTGAACGCTAATTACCCGAACACACCAAAGCCGCAATACTACGGATTTCATGGGTATGTAGAATCATGGATTACAGCCGAACAATTAGATCAATGGTGGACAAGCACGGAATGGTTTATCTATCACTATTCAGGCGTTCATCCAGAAGTATGGATCACAGAGTTTGCAGACACAACGGGTGACACAGAATCATTATCTAGTTTATTAGCGGTAATTGATAGCAAAGCATGGGTTACCAGATACGCATATTTTACCAACAGATACGACCCCGAAGCCGAATACATTCCAGATGGTTGGTTTGATTTCGGATTATTCGAGGGTGGTGTATTATCACCCGTAGGTGAGATTTACAGGACATTTCCATAAAGGAGACAACAAATGGCATACAACGATTTCGCAAGATTAGACGCAGTGGTGGAAGCCACGATTGAGGCGTGATGTCGAAATCAAAACTGGTAGCAGTTGAATTTCAGGCAGAGCTTAGACAAATAAAATCACTTGTCGATAGAAGTTTCAACATAACAATAAACTTACCTGAGAACTGTTTAGAACAAGCTAAAGAAATGATGGGACATTTGAACGAATTGGTAAACATTGTGTTGGTGTTCACAGATAAACCAGATAGCAGGAATTAAAACAGGAATGAGAAACGAAAAAGGGCAATTTGTAAAAGGGATTAGCGGTAATCCAAAAGGGCGCAAACCGAAAGAGCGGGAAATGCGCTATTATGATATTGCCTTGGAATCTGTACCATTCGCACAATGGGAGCGTATAGTTAAAAAAGCAGCCTATCAAGCAGAACGCGGGGACGCGGTAGCTAGAAAATGGCTTGCTGATTATCTTATGGGTGCGCCTGTACAAAAGACAGAGAACAAAAACATTGAAATGACATGGAGAGATTTTATCGAACAATTTGACGAAGGGGGCGACGATGCTCCCGACTAAAACCATGGTTGTTAGTGATCCCGAATTGTTTAGTAAGCATTTTCTCAAAGTATTGGATAAAAATAAAAAACTTGTGCCGCTTGTGTGGAATAAGATGCAAAAACACTTTCACGAACACAGAACCGGCAAAGACCTTTTATTGAAAGCGCGGCAATTAGGGGCAAGCACCTACGTTCAAGCGGAGATGTATCATCGCACGGTAACAAGCACACGCACGACCATGACAATGGCACATGATAGCGAGACCACCCAAAAACTAAGGCGCATGGCAGACAGGTTCTGGGAAAATTGCAAGTTTGGAGACACACAACCGGAGCGAAAATATAGCAATGCCTCACTTGCCACTTATCCTGAATTTGACAGCACTTCGGTTATTGCAACCGCTGGTAGTAAAGAGGCTGGGCGTGGTGACACTTATACAGATTTCCATGGATCAGAGGTTGCATTCTGGAATGACGCTGAAAAGATTATGGCAGGGGCAATGCAGGGAGGATCACCTGATATTATTCTTGAGTCCACACCGAACGGAGCGCAAGGGTATTTCTACGATTTGTGCATGGAAGCATTAGGTGGTAACAGCCCCTGGGCGTTGCATTTTTACCCCTGGTGGTGGGATGAAAATTATAGTATTCCACTTGCAGAGGGCGAAACGGTTATATTTACGGGTGATGAAGAGGACTTATCGCGAAAACACGGATTGACGCCGGAACAAATAAAATGGCGTAGGTCAAAACAGCGTGAATTGAAAAACCTGTTTATTCAGGAATACCCCGAAGATCCGATTAACTGTTTTATTACAAGTGGCAATTCATACTTCGGGGATGTAACCCATGTATTCACCGAACAAATACAGCCTTACTACAATGACCATAAATATTATGCCGGTTTAGACTTCGGTCAAAATAACGACTTCACAGCAATGAAGGTTTTTGACTTCACGACTAAACGAGAGGTTAATCAATTACGCGTCAATAATCTATCATGGGCAGAAATTAGAAAGCGTATAGTATCATTGTACAAACAATACAATCTGCAATTATTGCTTGCTGAAAAAAACAGCATTGGATCGGTGAATATCGAAGCATTGCAGAGTGACGGGTTAACCGTTATGCCATTCGAGACCACGAACGCAAGCAAGGCAGAGATTATGAGCAACCTTCACGAGGCAATAAACGAGGGTGGATGGCGTATGTTAGATGATCCGATTACCAGGCAGGAATTTAAGTTATTCGTAGCCACACAGACCACAACCGGACTCTGGAGACTTGCAGCCGAAGGGAACGGGCATGATGACACTGTCATTTCAGCGGCATTAGCACTAGAGGCTGGATCAATCAAACCCAAAGGCAGAATAAACGTAACCACAGGCAATTATATAACCGGCAATAAAACGGAGAAACGACCATGGACAACTCAGGATTAATAATATCAGCATTGGAAAAGACCAACCCGTCATTAGCGTTATCTATTGACGCACAAAACAGTTGGAGCGCGACTATCCTTAAAAAAGGTGCAAGGGTACGCAAATATCGCAGGTACGAGCGCGGAGACCACGACGCAGACATCACGACACAGATGAAAGCGATGCTACGCCTGAAAACCGATGACGCGGATCTGGAAGATTTGAATGATAATTACATGCGTATCATCATCGATAAAATGGCTGGCAGATTGCACATTGAGAATGTCATGCCTGGTGGAGTTGCGGAGAACAACCAGCAAGCGGCTGACTGGATCGATGATATTACCAACCGCAATGACTTTGACGCGCTTCAGGGTGAATTATACAGGGGTGCTATTCGTGATGGTGACGCCTACGTCCTGATTGACCCGGCTACAATGTCATGGAGTGCAGAACCGCCTTATGACGGGCATTCTGGTGTTGTGGCAATATTTGACCCGACCACTAAGGCTCCGTTATGGGCTTGCAAGTTGTGGAGTGAGGCAGACGACCAGAACCAGCTACTTGAGGATAGTGACAGCGCACAAACGACCATGAGGGTTATTGTCTATGAACCTTCCAGAATAACCAGGTGGACCGGGAATGTTGGCGGTCGTGAAGTTTCTCCAATTAGTGAGACGGTAGGCAAAAGTCAAGAACCCTGGCAATACGGCAAAATCCCATTGATACACTATGCCAATCAGAGAGACAACTATACCGATTACGGGGAGAGTGAAATCCGACCGGCTGTACCATTGCAGAACATTCTAAACCGAACGTTGTACTCCATGACTATGGCTAGTGAGTTGTCAGCATTCAAGCTGTACTACGCTATTGGCTTAGAGATAAACAGGGACGGGATCGTTCCAGGTGGTGTAATCAATCTCGTAATGAAGGATGACGACGGCAATATAATCTATGACCTGACAGCCGAACAGGTCGAATTCTTGAAGGCAATCAAGATCGGTGAGTTGGGCGGTACAGACCTGACCCAATATATCGCTGAAATTGACAAGGTTGTGAGGGAAATCTCACAGGCAACCCAAACGCCTATATACGGAGTGACCGCGGATGGCAACCTATCAGGCGAGGCATTGAAGCAACTCGAGACCGGGCTTATCGGTAAAATCTACCGCTTTCAAAATGAGAATAACGGTGCAATCAAACGCATGTTTATCATGTCGGCTGAATTGCAGAACGTCTATAATAACGGGCTACCAAAAGCGCCTGTAATTGATGACGTGAATATCATCTGGAAATCACCTGAAATACTGGACGTGAACGCACGATTAGAGGTGTTAATTACCATGCGAGAGAAAACATCCGGACTTTGGCCTGATAGCTGGTATAGGGAGCAAATAGGCGGCTTGCTGGGAATGAAAGCTGGTCAGATCGTAGCAGAGGGACAACTTGCACAATCGCAGCAATCTAATTTTATTGAGTCACTTGTCGGGGCTGGTGGTGGTGTACCTGTAATCTAAGGATATTATGGCAACTATCTACACGTTGACTGAGTACATAAACAAGGCATTAGACGGCTTATACATTATGACCGCCTCTCAGGTGTTGAAACAAATCAACACATTGTCGACCGCTCGCAATTCCCCATTACAACGGGCTTTGTTGGCATTAGACGAAGAGGCTAAACGGTTGGTTGAATTAGACAAGCGGCTTGACATGAATAACCCTGCTTTGAAGGACGCGTTATTACAGCACCAGAATTCACTGATTACGACCGCGACATTGATACAATCCAATGATGACATGATCCAGAATTCAGCGGTTAGGCTTGCAGTAGCAGCGGTCACGGCAAAGGTATTCACATCGCTTGCCGGTGTGATGATCGAACGGGGCATTGATCCAGTCAGTGAGAAGGCACTCAGTCAATATGTATCCATCCTATCAGGGCGAAATGTCAAATGGCTTGCACCCAACAGCGTTGATTTTGCTACCAGCTTTGTAGACAGCGCCGCGTGGATTGCTAAAATGGAAGGCTGGGGCGTTGGATATTCTAACCTTACAAGGGATGTTATCATAAACGGAATTAGTAATGGGTGGTCACCTTACAAGACCGCTCAGGAAATGCGAAAACACGCGGAGAATATCCCGGTTCATGCCGCTGATAATCTCATGAGAACCTTGCAGCTTACCAGCTACCGCGAGGCTTCAGCTGCTATGGAATTAGTCAACGGTCAATATTTGAGGGGCAAAATCAGGATAGCGACACTTGACCAAAAGACATGTTTGAGTTGTATTGAATTACACGGAACACCGCTAGAAGTAGGCGAACGGGTAGACGATCATTATAGAGGTCGATGCAGTGAATTTTATCAAGTCTTAGGCGGTCCCGATTATCCCGATACCATGCAAGCAGACAGTAAACCAGGGCAGCGTAATTTTGTACCATTTCAGACGGGAGAACAATGGTTCAATTCCTTATCACCTGAGAGACAAGCGGCACAGGCAAGTTTCCTGAAGAACCCTGCAAAATTCAAGGCGTTCAATTCAGGAGTGCCACTCAGTGACTTTGTGGGAGATCACATCGACCCGGTATTTGGGCATCAGAACGTAGAACTAAGCCTGCTAAAGGCAATTGGAGAGGATAGAGCAAACGAGTTTTATATCAAAAAGGAGACAGAATGAGACCTGTAAAGTGTACCGATTGCGTATCATTCATAGATGACCGATGCCGTGATAGGCGTTGTATCATGTATGACGTGAAACGCGATCCAGAGATAATGATAGCGATGTTTTGTGGCTGGTATAACCAGATCCAGCATGACGAACCAGACGAACGCAGGCAAGCCGTTGTTGATGCCGTGAAGGCAGGGACTAGCATTACTCAAGCGGCTAAGGATGCAGGCGTAACCAGACAAACAGCTAGTAAGTGGTGGAATGATGAAAAAAATCTGTAAGAATTGCCAATACTTCAGGGAGTCGCATTGGTGCTCAAATAGCAAGTCGCCCAAGTTTCGATATAAGGGTGGTAGTCCTTTAGCGGTGTTTGCTAATGTCGTTATGGAAGATGACACATGCGAGGCATTCAGTCAACGAGGGAAAAAGGCGCCCATATTCAAACGGATGCTAATAAAGATAATGAGCCAAAAATGAAGCCTATCAAACGGGTTCGCAAGTTTATCAATAAATGGTCATGGATTGTCACGTCCTACGGCTGGAAATTCGACGTCTGTTATTGCGATACCACTCAGGACATGCCACGAGATGCAAGCGACGGGGCAATAGCGATAACATACCCGCAATTCAGGTACATGACTGCTAAGATATATTTTAATCTCGAAAAGGTGAAAAACGAGGATGATGACTACCTGGAAGAAATCATAATCCACGAGTTGACACATTTGTTAATATCGCCTATGCACGAGGGACAGGAAGAATACACTGTCACCACAATTTCAAGATTGATTAGGCAGCGAACGGAGCAAAAGTAGCAACAAGGAGGTAATTTGGATTAAAAACTTGACAAAGTAGAACTATTGTGCTAATGTATTATTGATATGTAACTATCGCCGCGTAGGGCGTAAAAAACGAAGGGAAAACAGCAATGGCAGACGAAAACAAGCAAGGTGATGGCGCTCAAGAAGCGACTGACGAGTCGAAAAACACGGGCAATGAGCACATGATCCCCAAGGGTAGATTTGATGAAGTCAACAAAAAGGCAAAAGACCTGGAAGACAAGCTCCGTAAATTTGAGGAGGAACGTCAAAGGGAAATCGAACAAAGGCTAATCGATCAACAGAAATACAAAGAACTTTACGAAGAAAATTCAAAAAAATTAGCAGACGCTCAGGCAAAAGCCCAAAAGGTTGATGCCTACGAACAAACATTAACAGATGTATATAAAGCCTCATTATCAGAACTACCAGAGGATATGCGCGACCTTGTACCGGATGAATTGACCACACAGCAGAAGCTAAACTGGTTATCGAAAAACAAAGCGCGTTTACTCAAGCCAAACAGCCCCAACTTAGGCGCCGGTGTACGTGGGGGCGGTGGTAGCGATGACGTGAAGCTCACACCTGAAGAAATGGAAGTTGCTCAGAAATTCGGGATGAAGCCTGAAGAATATGCTAAGTACAAATAATAAGGAGTAACAAATGGCAGCTCCAGCATATACCTGGGAATTTGTATATGACCTTTTCGGTGATCGAGTACCCAAAATCATCACCTTAGAGGCTACAACTGACCTTGAGACAAAAGTCGGAACTTTGTTAGTTATGAGTTCCGGTCAAGTGGACGAGGCAGGCGCAAGCTCCGCTGAAATAATCGGAATCGCTATGGAGGCAACCTCCGCAGCCGCAACCGCCGCAGATCCTATCAAGGTCGCAGTTATCGCTCCTGGAATGGTTATTCGAGGCACCGCAGACGCGGACGCTTCAGCCTTACAGGGTTTCACCAACAAAACAATTGATACTAACGCCGATGGTTCGTTAGACGTAGCAGATACAACCAATGGTTGTTTGTCTGTATTCCGCGTCAACAACGCCGCTGGTACAGAGGTCGATTGTGTTGTAACAACCGGTGCATTGATCGAAGCTTGTTCAGAACTCATTATGGCAACCCCAATGAGTTCTGAACAATACGCACGACACGTGCTACCGATTATCCGCCGAGAGTGGTTTCAGAAAATCGCAGCCGTTCCTTCCCCAGCCTCCAGCCTGTTTGGAATTTCTACCAGTGATTCAAGCGTAGAATATTCACAGGGTTTAGGCGGATTAGGACTGGTTCCTGAATACAACTCCGCAGACGCGGAAGGATTACCAGGCGCTATCCAATACGCGTCCTTCAATCCACTGTATGAGAAAACCTTCACCCATAAGGAATATGCCCTTGGTCTCGCAATCGAACGCAAGTTGTTTGATGACGACCAAAAAGGACTGATTCGCCGACGCGCTCAGGACTTTGGCACGACCTTCGGTGATACCATCGCCTACCACCAGTCAAGTGTATTCAATAACGCTTTGAGCACCTCATACCCTGGTGGAGACGCCGCCGCTCTGGTTAGTGATGCACATTACAACCGCGCAACCGACACCGCGACAACCTTCGACAATAAAGGCACTTCAGCGTTATCTTATGATGCTGTTGTGGCAACATTGAACGCTGGAGCCGCATTAGAAGATGACAAGGGTTTACCCATGCCATCTCTGTATGATGTGCTTTACGTTCCAGTGGCATTACAGGCGACCGCCTGGACTATTGTCAATTCCATGAACAAACCTGGCACCGCTGACAATGACGGTAATTTCATCGGATCACGCCCAATGCGTGTTCTGGTTGATCCTTACCTCTCTTCATCCGTTGACTGGTTCATGGTTGACAGTGCCAAAGCTCGTTCACACCTGCTCTGGTTCTGGCGTGTCAATCCTGAATTGAGCCTTGATCCTGCTTCCAATTTCAACCTCGTTGCAAAATATCGCGGTTACATGCGATTCAGCTTCGGATTTGACGATTGGCGTTGGATCTACGGTCATGACGTATAAATAACAACCAATGATGGGGCGGTGTAACAACCGCCCCCTAAACTTTATCAACCCCCAGGGTACGGTAACACACGCCTAACAAAGTGTGCGAGCTAATGGCGAGAGCCTAAACCCCGTGAGGGTGCTTAGAAAGGACATTCAAAATGAGTACTACTTTTTCAGGACCAGTGGTATCAACCGCCGGATTTACAGGGGCAGTGACAGGCGCGGTAACTGGCAATGTTACGGGAAACGTAACTGGTAATGTGACAGGCAATTTAACCGGATTAGCGTTCGGAGGCATTGAAGAACTGAATGCAGATGCCGCTCTCTCAGTAGCCACGCTGTTTAGCGTTATTGGTGGTGATGGAACGGCTGCGACCGCCTATACTTTGGCGAACGGTGCAGCCGGACAAATGAAAGTCATCAAATACAATGATGGTACAGCCACAATAGACGCAGTTGTCACACCTGCTAATCTGATAGGTTATTCTACACTTACGTTTAACGCCAAGGCAGAATACGCTATTTTAATTAGCGATGGTTCTTCATGGCATGTTGTCGTTAGTTCATCTACTTTGGGTTAAGATATATCCACGGGATAGGTATGACACAAAAACGTAAACTCGCAATAGTTGGAGCAGAACCTCACACCAGAGGGAACGCACCTTATAACGATCCTGAATATGACATCTGGTCATTTTCGGATTGGTTGTTAGCGGACTGGTTGAAACGTTGTGATGCGATCATCGAAATTCACGGTATGGAAATATACCGCAATCATCCACGCTCCCCAGGCTATTGGGACGCATTACAAAAGACGACAATCCCGGTGTATATGTACCCTTTCGCAGATCCAAAAGTACCAACATCCATAGAATTCCCGCTTGACGGGGTTTTGGGAATGTTGAGCAAGGCAAAGACGAACGGGAAGGCGTTCAAGAATTTGAATTGTACAACCGTTTACGCAATTGCGTTAGGGATATATGCTGGTTACGAGGTAATAGATATTTATGGGGTGGAGCTTTGGCCTGACAGTCCATATAACAAGCAGCGTGCAGATTTTGCCTTCTGGGTAGGCTTTGCCGCTGGTTGTGATATTGAGTTGAATGTCAATTGTTCAGATCAATTATTTAACCATAAACTCTATGGCATTGAAGACAAGACACCTACCGCTAAACTATTCGAGATACGCGATGTACTATCTAAACAAAAAGACGAGGCAACCCGAACCGCTAACGCAGCGGACGGAGCGCTTCAATTATTGAGTAAGCTGTTGGAAGAATAGCTATTCAGAAAGTAATAGGTGAATTATGGCACAAACAGTAAGACCAAAGCCGGCTAGAGAGATATTGACAGAGGGCTTATCCGCGACAATTGCGAGCGGTGCCAGTCTTTCGGGTGCCGTTGCAATCAGTTATCTTGTGCCGGTTACAATCGTTGTGCCTGCTGAATTTGACGGTACAGCGATCACTTTTCAAGGCAGCTTAGATGGTACGACTTTCTACAATCTGTATGATGAGGCAGGGACGGAGATTAACTTCCCGGCTTCAGCCAGTCGGATTATAAAGGTTACCAATCTGGCTTATTTCTACGGCTTGGAATACATCAAAGTAAGAGCTGGTACAGCCGCAAGCGCGACCAATCAGACAACGACCGACACTGTGTTAACTGTGTTTGTAAGGTCAATCGATTAACGATGCAGGAACTGTTTATAAAGTCCACTGATTATGGGATGGTCAAATACGGGTACAATCCCGATGTTGACGGTGCTGAAACAATCTGGACAGCTGGTGGTGCTTTCCCTTGGGCTTCGGTTGCGGCTAATGCAGCTACGACTATAGAAAGTTCAAGTGCTAATGATGCCGCTGCCGGTACAGGTGCCAGAACTGTTTACGTCGAGGGATTGGTACAAACTACTATTCGAGGCATTACGGGTGGGAAAGTAACAACCGAGACCGTAACCTTAAATGGTACAACCCCCGTGACACTTTCCAATGAGTACAGCTTTATATACAGGATGTATGTTGTAACCGCTGGTACCGGTGGCGTGAATGCCGGTAACCTGATTGTAAAACATGGGGCTACTGTAATCGCTCATATCCTTGCCGGAACGAACAATACCGAAATGGCAGTGATGACAATTCCGCACTTTACGAGGGACGGGATTTATATTCACGGGGCTTGGTTATTGGAGCTTTACGCCTACATTACAAGTCCAGCCGTTGACGCAACCGCTAACATGATCTGGATGACAGGGGCAGGGGCTTTGAACCCTATCTCGGTCAAATTCAGGGCAAGTTTGGGCGAATTTAGCCCGATTGATTTTACCTATCAGATACCACAGTATTTGAAATCAGGTTCAATCGTAGAATGTGCAGCGGCAGCGGTATCAGCAACCAATCAGATGATTGAGGCTGGTTTTAGTTTGCGTTATGACATAGGAGGATAAATGACATTTTCATACAACGCCGCACTCAGCACTGATATTAGCCTGGTAAGGTTTCACGTCGGTGACACAAACGAGGACGGTGCATTTCTGGCAGACGAAACGATCAACTATCTGGTAACTACTTACTCGGTAGGGGAAGCGGTTGTCAGGTCAATCCAATACATCATAACGCAACTTTCACAGCCTGATTTTCGTCTTGACTGGATGCAAGTCAGCAACAAAGAAGCGCGCGCGGGTTACGAAAAACTATTGAAGCAAAAAGCGCAGGAATTTGGAATCCGACTCACCAAGATTACACCTACATCAACGATTTCCCTTCCTTACAGGGCAGATAGTTATCAGGACTCAGATGATAGTGTTTACGATGGATCACCAGCATGAGATTACCTAACGCACGCCTTACCGCTCAATTACAACGCCTGACAGAACAATACATGTACACTGACACAGGGGTCTTACTACATCCGACTAGTAGTACTGTAGATGCCGCAGGGCAACCAATTACCACAGATACTTCTACGACCGTTGATTGTAGTTTTACCGACAAACCTAACCTTGAAGCCTGGAAAGACTATGCCGATATTGCGATTATAAACGCAGAGGCTCGGTTCATAGACGCTACTCCGGCTTATGGAGACCGGTTCAAGGTTACGGGTCGTTTCGAAGGCACTGGTTACACAGATGTTACATTCGAGGTTGTCGGTATTCGAGACAGAACGCCAATGGGCTTTGTAGTGGCATTGAAAAAGGCGGACGTATGAGCATATCTATGAAGGTTGATATTAGCGGACTACAAAATGCCCTGAAAAAGATCGAGTTATCCGAAAGCGATATGATTAATCTTGTCGGGGCTGGTAGTTATGTGATTGTCAACAGGCAAAGGCAACTTGTACCAGTAGACACGGCAGCTACTAAGGATTCGATCAAGTCTCACATTATTGAATCATCGAAAACAAGGGTTGAGGATGAAGTCGGGCCGGAAACAAACTATGCACCTAACATTGAGTATGGAAGAAAAGACATGCCGAACTATCCAATACAGCCGTTTATCAGACCGTCGATTGAAGGCAACGAGGCAAACATCACACGACCTATCAACGCAGCATTTAAGGTATTAGTGGAGACACGATGGCCGAAATAAAAACGAATCTGAGAACCTTTCTGGTAGCACAAACCGCCGTGACCGCTATTTTCAGCACGCGGATCTATGTTGACCACATTCCACCAGGGGCAGCCTTGCCACATGCGAGGATCACAAGCATTGTAGAGCCGCACGCCTACACTATGGACAACAAACCAACACGACGGGCGTTATTGCAGATTGACATTTTCGATGACAGTGTGGTTGATTGCATTACAGCAAGGGACGCGATAAAAGATGCTCTGAGCGGGTACAGCGGGGCAATTGGAGACATCAACGCAGGTTTTGTGTTTGTGAACGACGTAAGACCGCAATGGAATACAGACACAGACAAACCGCGCGAGATTTTGGAGGTGCGTATTGGCACAAGTAGCTAAAGACAGATACAAGATGATAATGTGGAAAAATGTAATACCGGTTTATGTGTGCGAGGTGTGCGGTAGAAATGAAGATATAGAAGACGAAATGATATTACACGTATTGAAACACGAGCCGGATAATAAACAGGAACAAATCTTAACAAAAATGTTAGAAAAAAAACAGGTTGAAACTAAACCAATCAAAATAAAGGAAATAAAAGAAGGAGCAAACAATGGCAAGAACAGCATTAACAGTACAAACACTAAAAACCCCGTTCCAGGTAATAACCGCCGGAGGCGCTGATTTTACTTTAGCAGCCGGAGATGGGACTGGGGACGGTAATTCATTTGTCGCAACCGGCAAAGAATTATTGATTGCACATAACGATGGTACAGCGGCTTACACCGTCACCATTGACAGTGTGGCAGACGAAAAGAACCGCGAGGGTGATATTACATCCTATTCCATGGCAGCGGGTGATCGTGCGGCTTTTACCGTTGGTATGACCAATGAAAAAGGCTGGAAACAGACAGGCGGTGTTATTCACGTCAATGTCAATAACAGTGCAATTAAATTAGCAGTATTACGCTTACCCTAAGAAAGGAGACGAACTATGACAAGCTCAGCATTTTGGCCTTTTGGTACTCAATTAAAACTTGGGGACGGTGCTACTAGCGAATCGTTTACAGCAATCGCAGAAGTAAAAGACATCACCCCCCCACAAATGAGCAAGGACTCAATCGAGGTTACATCTCAGGATAGCTCTAATGGTTGGCGTGAATTCATTCCGGGTTGGAAAGACGCCGGAGAGGTTAGCTTTGAAGGTAACTGGCTACCCACTAATGCAACCCATGATGGCGCGACCGGGGTATTATCTGTGTTTGAAGATGACGACAATCACAACTGGCAGATCGTATTACCGACAGCTATCGGGTTGACTATCGCGTTTACCGGACATGTAACCAATTTTGAGCCTGATTTACCACTTGAAGACGCCGGAGCAATTTCAATCACAATCAAGGTATCAGGCGCAATCAGCGGACTGTAAAAGAGGAGATAATATGCCACTATCGAGGGATGAAATACTTAATATTGATGACATTCAAGTAAAACTGATTGAAGTTCCAGCATGGAAAAACAAGGTGAAAGACCCAAGTTTGTACATCAAACAATTAACACGTGGAGAACAAGACGAATATCTCAGACGGATGTACGGATCTACAAAAATGAAGCAGGACAAGCGCGCGCAGAATCAGGAAATATCAGCCGTGAACATTTACGGCCATGATGCCTTTCTGTGTGCGTGTGGAATCTGTGACGAGGCTGGGAAGAAATTGTTTACCAGGAACGACATTGGAAAACTTGAAGAAAAACTGGGAACCGCTATCGGGTTCATCGCTGCCGAGATTGTGAAGTTTAGCGACATGACAGAAGATTTGGAAGTATTGGAAGAGCTAAAAAACTAACAACCGACCCTAATCGGATGTTTGATCACCGATTAGGGTTGGCACTCGGTAAGACCGTCGGAGAGATCAGAGCATTACCAGCGCCTGAGTATAGATCGTGGCAATTATTCAACCTTGTCGAACCTTGGGGCTTTGAGGATCGGGAATATCGAACTGCAATGATACTAACAATGCTACATAACATCAACGCCCCCAAGAATAAGCAGAAAAAGCCGGACGTCTACATGCGAAACATGACAAAACTTGTTAGCAAAGAACTGATTGCACAAAAGAAGAATGCAGAGGAAAAAGCGCGGTTAGAGGCAGAGTTGGAAACAATGACCCCTGAACAACAGCGTGAATTCTACTTGCGACAAATGCAGTCTGTTTTCGGTGGGAACATAATTGATAAACGTAAGAAGTAGGTGACGTATGACCACAGCAGCAACGATAGCGGCAAAATTAACGCTTGACAGCAAGGACTATGACAGCAACCTAGCCAATGCCGATAAAAAGGCTTCAGAATTCCAGACCAAAATGGGCAAGATCGGCAAAGACATGATGAAAGTCGGTGCTACAATGACCGCCGGTGTAACCGTCCCCATTATTGGAGCAGGGACTGCCGCCGTTAAGTGGGCTTCAGACTTAGAAGAGTCTGCTAATGCCGTCAATGTTGTCTTTGGTGATGCCGCTGGAATCATACAGGATTACTCCGATCAATCCGCCCAAATGGTTGGTATGAGTTCTGCTGATTTTAATCAATTATCTGCTGTGACAGGAGCATTCCTAAAGAACGTAGGCTTTGACATGGAAGGGGCTGCTAACGAGACTATCAATCTTGGGGAGCGTGCCTCAGACATGGCGAGTATTTTTAACACAGACGTATCAACCGCAATGAGTGCTATTCAATCCGGCTTGAAGGGTGAATTCAATCCGTTAGAACAATTTGGTGTAAAGATGAATGCCGCAGGAATTGAAGCTAAAGCGCTTGCCATGGGACTTGGTGATGCTGAAGGCAAGGTTGATGATAATGCCAAAGCACAGGCCGCGCTTGCCTTGATTTACGAACAGACAGAACAATTTGCAGGGGATTTCAAGAATACCTCGGACGGGTTGGCTAATAGTACGAAGATACTCAAGGCTGATTTCCAGAATCAGGCGGCTGCTATTGGTACACAATTGCTACCGATAGCCTTAAAACTTGTTACGGCAATAAGCAGTTTAATGGATAGGTTCTCGAATCTGACCCCTGAACAACAAAAAACGATCCTGGTAGTGCTTGGTATTGTCGCAGCTTTGGGACCACTGATTACAATTATTGGTGGTGTAATTAGCGTGGTTGGTACTCTATCCACTGTGTTTTCAACCGTATCATTGGCAATCGGTATTGCAGTCGGGCCGCTATTGCTGATTATCGCTGCTGTAATCGCGGTCATTGCTCTGCTTGCACTTGCCTGGAATAATAATTGGGGTGGTATTCGGGAAAAAACACAGGTAGTAACTGATTGGATTGTCGGTGTATTTACAACCGTGAAAGCCTGGCTTGATGAAAAAATTCCGATTGCTCTGGCGTGGCTAAAAAACGCATGGGAAACCGTGTTACTTCCCGCTATTCAAAATGTATGGACTTGGATGAGTACGGTTCTATTCCCGTTTTTTGAGTCCATTGTAGAATTTTTCGGAGCTGTATTTGGACTTGCAATAACCGTACTTGCCGGGCGTTTAGTTTATGTTTTGCAACCGGCTTTAAGTGTTGTGTGGAAATTTTTAAAAGATAAACTAAACCCGATTATTAAAAAACTGGTTGAATGGTTTAATGATAAGGTTATGCCTGCTATAAAAGACGTTGCTACATTCTTGGATGACAAACTAAAAAAGGCATTCGAGGGGATTAGCAAAGCTATTGAATCTGTGACTGGATGGATAGGCGACTTAACCGATAAGATAAAAAATATCAAGCTCCCTGATTGGCTTACTCCTGGATCACCAACCCCGTTTGAAATGGGATTACGCGGTATATCCGATGCAATGAAACGACTAAGTATGGGTGATCTTCCAAAATTCAAGGCGCAATTAGAATTTGATACTACTGGATTTGTACCGGCTAATATGGCTATAAGTGGTGATGATTCTGGTGGGCCTAACAAATCATTGGTCATTGAACAAATCAATAACTACATAGCCCATGGAGCGGACGCGATACCATTCAGCATACAGCGAGCTAAAGGGATGGCAACACTATGACACTAACCAATTATAAACTTTTTGCAATCAGACCGAAGGCGACAACAAACCTTTGTACGAACCCGAGCTTTGAGGTTGACACGACCGGTTATACTACAGGCGGTACCAACACCATCGCATTATCAGCGACACAGACAAGGCGCGGCGTGTACTCGTGAGTGTGCACCTATGGCAATAACGATTTGATGCTATCCTACGCAGCCACACTAACAGCCGTTGCTTATGTTGGCACGATGGATATTTACATTCCGACCGCTTATGATGGTACAGAATTGACACTTACCTGGACTGATTATGTTGGCGCGACCGTGACCGCTGGCAAGCCTGACATGACAATTAGAGACCACTGGCAACGGATAAGCGCTTACATCACACCTGTTGGCGGTGACTTAGCAGGCACATTGACATTATCCGAAACGGGTACAAATGGGACGGCTGGCGTATTTATTTACGTGGACGGCGTACAGATTGAAACAGGAACCGCTGCCACGACCTACATCGACGGGGATCTGGAAGGCAATATCAATACCGGGAATGTGCTTGAATACTACTGGGGCGGACAGGCTCATGCAAGTATAAGCTATCGTACTGCTAACACACGCGCGGGCGGGGACTTGATCGATATATCTTCGTATTGTAAAAATATCTTATTGGAGGGCTTAGGCGTAGCACCCATTGACCATGTGGCAGTGCCACTGACAGGAGGCGGCGAAACCTACCTATATTCCAATTACACATCAAGATACTTTACTTTGAAGGTAGTATTTGAAGGCTCACACATTGGTGATATTCAGGCAAAACGCAAGGCATTGCTAGACCTTATCAAGCCGGATGTGACAGGCTACCCGCAACCGTTAGTTTTACGCTATCAGGGCTATACAGACGCAGGCAAGCTGGCAAGCGAGCCGGTGGATATAAAGTGTCAGTATATCAGCGGACTTGATACCTCTCCACAAATGCGATTTGCCCACTTCGCGGATATTACATTCCGGTTATCCGATACCGCTCTTGAGGTTGATGGTGACACAGGGGCAGAGTTGGAATTGAACGCTGAACTCGCAGATGCTGATTACATTGTTTATCAAGATAGGGACGGTATATGGCATAGCATGGCAGGGGTGACTGGTTCAATCAGGGCAATAGTACAGCATCCAATTACAAAAGAAATATATATCGGTGGTTTAGGTGTAAACATCGGCGGTGATGCTAATGCTGATTATCTGGCAAAATGGAATGGTTCTGCTTGGGTTAGTGTTGTTGCCGGTTGTAATGGTGCAATTTATGATTTGAAATTTGATGCTGCTGGTAATCTTTATATATGCGGTTTGTTTACTGATTGGGGTGATGCTAACGGCGATTATATTGTTAAATGGGATGGCTCTGCTTTATCTAGTTTAGGAACTGGACTTAACGGAAATTGTCATACTATAAAAATTGACTCTAACGGTAATCTGTATGCAGGGGGAAATTTCACACTTGCTGGCGGTGTTGCTAATACTGTAAGAATAGCAAAGTGGGATGGTTCTGTTTGGACTCCGCTTTCAACTGGACTTGGTGGTATTGTATCAGAAATAGCATTTGATAGTGACGATAATTTATATATTGTCGGTGTTTTTCTTAATGCTGGTGATGCTAATGGTGATTATGTTGTAAAGTGGACAGGATCAGCATGGGAAAGTTTAGGAACTGGATCAAATGCGTTATTAGAAGCTGTTTTTGTTGATGATAAAAATAATGTGTATGTGGGTGGTGATGTAACATCATTGGGTGGTGTATCTGTTACATATTGGGGGCGGTGGAATGGTCAAAAATGGGAATCACTTGGTAGTGGTGTTAATGGTTCAATTTATTATATTTTTGGAAAGAATGGGTTATTTTATTTATCTGGTGCTTTCACATCTGCTGGTGGTGTTACAATAGCAGACAGAGTTGCTAAATATTACGGCAATGGTATTTATGCACCATTAGATATAAATTTACCTGGAATTGCAACAGTTCGCAGTCTGTTTTTTGACGAACAACAAAACATATATTTTGGTTATGATACATCAGGCGACGCGGAAGTATCAGGTGAAACAACCGTCAATAATCCATCAGCGACATCCTACCCGGTGCTTGAATTTACAGGCGTAGGGGCATTGCAACAGGTGCGCAATTACAATACGGGGAAGGCGTTCTTTTTCAACAGTCTCACTCTACTTTCAGGCGAAGTAATTACAATGGACTTACGACCCGACAAACTTACCATGACATCTAATTTCAGGGGCAATGTCAAAGGCTACTTGGTCAAGGGTAGCAATCTGGACTTCCCACTGATACCAGGCGACAACAGAATAGCGGTATTGATGACGGGTACAGATGCAAGCGCAACTGGAACGATAAAATACAAAACACGCTTGCACGGATTGGACGCGGCTCAATATGAATAGTTATCAGATTGTTATCAAAACTGACAAGGGACTTGAGGTCAAACGCCTTACCCAGGTAAACAGCTTGCGGGCTGGCAGAACTGACAGGGCAATGATGCCTTGTGAGATTACAATACCGCAAATATTGACGCCTAACGATTTTAGCAAGGATATGCTGATTGAGATATGGCGCGACAATGGCGATGGTACGATCACCCTGGACGGGGAGACGGCTTACTTCCTGAGACGCTGGGACTTCTTCAGGGACAGTGACGGCAAAGACATGATATATCTGTTCGGGCTGGACGGGAATTACATCATTGACGGTCGTGAGGTAGAGTATGACGCGGAGTCAAGTGAGGCGACGAAATCCGGCGTTGCTTGTGATGTTATCAAGGAAATCATCGATGAAAACTTTGTGAGCGACGCTGTTGATACTTCCCGTAATCTGGCAGCGACATATTTTACAATTGACGGTGACGACGGGGCGGGGGGTACAGTCACAAAGGCGTTTTCGAGACAACAGGTATTATCTACCGTGCAAGCACTTGTGGATCAATCGCGCAATGAGGGGACATGGATCACATTTGATACGGTCTATGATGGTTCGTTACCTTTCACATTCAAGACGTTTACCAACCAGCGCGGCAATGACCTGAGGGAGTCAATTACCCTTTCAGTCGAAGCAAACACGCTGAATAACCCCGTGTTGTCGTTTAATTATATCAATGAGAAAACCGCTGCTTATGTAGGGGGCAAAGGCGAGGGGACGGCGCGATTAGTGGGGACGGCTACCAGTACAAGTATCAATGACAGTGTATGGTCCCGGCGCGAAGTTGTCTCACAGAATTTTCAGGTGACAACAGAGGCCGGATTGAATAACGAAGCGCGGGAATTACTGAACAAAAATAAGGGCAAGATCACGCTTACCGGACAGATAGCACAAACAAAGGGACTGAAATACGGGCGCGATTGGAATTATGGTGACAGGGTGTTAGCCACTTATTTGGGCTATACTTTCGACTGCAGGATTAACGGCTATGATATTAATTATTCGAAATCAGGCGACAACACGGTAGACATAGTGACGGCGTTTATAGTGGGAGATGAGCAGGTATGAACGGACAATTTGACCCCATAGAATTGATGAAAACTATCAATGAGCTTGAGAATAAAATCAGCGCACTGGCAACGATACAAACAGGCGGCATCTGGAATGCTTACACACCAACAGTTACTTATTCGGGTGGCACAACAGACCCGACAACCGCAACAGTAGCCGGGAAATATAGTGTCATTGGAGAAGTATGCATTGTTCAGATAACCTATCAAATAACAACAATTGGAAGTGGAGATAGAACAATAACTAACTTTACATTGCCAATTAATTATTCAGGTAATGCGCCAACTGGATCATCACAATCCAATATTACGGCGGCTGGAATAGTGTCACATGCCGTTATTGGGTCTGGTGGTAATTCAGTCAACGTTTATCATGGTGCGATGTCAACTACTGGATATGTTCGGGTAACTGTTACGTATGAAATATAAGTATGAAGATTCAACGTTTATCAATTACACTTGGTCACGGATGCTTACAAAGTCGAAGCTAGTATGGAGGAGAAATGAAACTAAAATTATTGATGGTGGTTATCGGTGTTTTGGTGATACTGCTTTTGGCAGGGTTGGAGATTGCACATGGCGAGGACATTGGTTATCCAGCACCAATTCCAGGCTATCCGGTATTCAACCCATGTGACCCGAGCAATCTGGAATACGCTGATATTTGTAGTCCACAGGTGTTTGCATACCCAGCAATGTACCCAGAGCCTGAAATCGAACCAATCATTGATCCCGAACCTGTAAGCAATCCTTACCAGTTGGAGACAATCCAGCCGCAATACCGCAACGAGCGCAACCTATGGCAGGAAATCGTTTATCAGTTTAGCAAACTGTTGGAGTTGATGAAATGACAGAGCGCGTATTAGGTACAGATACAAGTCATTGGACTGGTAGCATAAATTTTGACACCATGTATAATGCCGGGGCTAAGTTCTGGATCACAAAGGCAACGGATGCGAACAAGTTAACCGGATATCAATTTGAAGATTACAAATTCATGGAATTTAGCCGGGCAGCGTTTGAGCATGACAAGATTTTGACGGGTTGTTACCACTGGTTACAATTAAGCGTAGATCCAAAAGTAGCCGCTGATTTTTATCTTGAGAGATATAAGCGGTTTTATTTTGACTTCCCACCGGTGTTGGATTTTGAAGAACATCAAGCCATTGATACTGGTAGGTTTTCTGATTACGCCTGGCGCGCTCAGGTATGGTTAGATCATGTGGCACAAAAGACGGGGCGAAAACCAATCATCTACACGGCAAAATGGTTTATGGATTATTTCAAACTTGAGCAGGTATCATGGATGATTGAATACCCGTTATGGGTTGCTGATTATACCTGGACATCTAACACACTTGGTTATCCTACCAGAATGCCTAAGCCGTGGAGTAAACAAGCAATGTGGCAATTCTCCGCAGATGGAAACAAACGCGGGGCTGAATTTGGCACCGGGGCAATTGACATTGATTTGAATTGGTTTGATGGTAGTTATAACAATCTAATTGATTTCATTGGTGGTGAAATCATTCCCGAACCACCACCCGTTATACCACCTATTCAAGAGGTAATATTGCCTAAACTAAAGGTAATAGACGATGTCAGAATAAGAACATCAACATCAACAGCAAGTCTTGATAATTTTTTGAGAATGCGTAAGGTCGGAGAAATAGTGAACGTCAAGGAAATCTATGTAAAGAACGGTCAATCCGTTTGGGTGCGCGACAACGAGGGCTGGTCTGCTGTTGTGCATTATGGCTATAGGTACATGGAGTAACAACTGATAATTAGTCTAAACCTAACTATCGGAGTATAGAAAAGGGGCAACCTTGATAAAAGCTAAAACAATACTAGCAATATTCGGAGACACACATATAGGCAGTAGCACGGCTTTAGCGCCTCCACAATTTACGATACATAACCAGAACACGGATGAAGAACAAATAGTCCACCACAATAGACTGCAATCATGGCTATGGAATAATTGGGTAGATTATTGGGAACATGTCAAACTATTAGCAGGCTGGACGAAACGCAAACGCAAGCATCGAATAATTGCCGTACACTTAGGCGATATTATCGACGGCAACCATCACGGGACTTTACAGATTATTCAGGACGTATCAGATCAGGTCATTGTCGCGCTTGACGTTTTACAGCCTATCATCGATATGTGCGATGCGTTTTATGGCGTGCTTGGGACAGGCGTTCACGGTAGCAATGAAGAAGCGGCAATCTACAAGAATTTGGGTGCTAACGATTACGGGCAAAACGTCATGTTAGACATTGATGGTAAGCTACACGACTTCGCACATCACGGGCGAACGGGTGGTAGACCCTGGACTAGCAGCGCGGTATCAATTGGTGTTGAAGTCATGCTGGATTGTGGTCAACAGGGTTTACCATACCCTGATTATATCTGGCGCGGTCACAAGCACAATATTGATGACAGCGGTGATAGGCTGGATGGTACTCGTGTAATCTGCATTCCGTCGTGGCAATTGAAAACGGAATTCGGTCACAGGGTAGTTCCAAACCGGACGCGTTCAGACATTGGTGGTTACATTGTTGATGGTGGACTGATTGACAATTCACGGGCGCGATATAAAGGGCAACCGGATCAACGGAGAATTTTAAAACCATGACAGAAAATGAATTACTTCAGGAACTTGCAAAAGAATTACTGATTGAACCTGTACGATTAAACGAGGTTACATCTCAGGGCTTATCGAAACAAATAGGGGTTAGTGTCCGCAGGGCGTTAGATATATTGCAGCAAAAAGAACGCGAAGGTCTGCTTGTCAGCCGTTGGGCTAGGGGCGAAAAGGGCAGTCGCATTTTAGCATTTTACAAACCGGATTAGCTTTCATCCTCTCATTCTCTCCTCTTGCTTCCGCTCCCAGAACACCGGGGGCGGTTGCAATTAACATATTGACATTGACCATCGAAAGTTGTATTATTATTTTATGAAAAAAACATGTTTCAATTGTATACACCATGACGCATACAAAAATATTCACTATTGCGAATTAGATGATGATGATTTAGTACCGTTTACTGTTGAAAACAACAACTTTGACGCGTGCGAAAAATGGGAGAAAAAAGAGTATGATTAGTGTAAAACAAAAATGTTCCTATTGTGGCTCGTACTCTGAAGATGATAGTCGTGGCAATTGTTCAGCGTGTGGGGGTGAAAGAGAACGTATAGACATTCGGTTTCTGCCTTTAATGGTTGGCGAAAATGAAATTGTGTTAAATTCTTTTATCTCTACAGAAGAACTAGAATATTTTATGGAAAGACTATATGCGTTTGTATAATATAAGAAAGGAGAAAAATGGGAAACATGAAAACTTTTTGGGTGTTTGGATTTGAATGGTGGGGAGGCTTGCGCCCCTCTCGAATGCAATTAAAAGGAATTGTTTATAAACCTGTTGTATTTGGTTTATGGATAAAAACGAACGAAAAACATTTTGCAGATATGGTATAATACTACTAACTTCGCAAGAGCTTCTTTTCCAATTAGAGGACAGCCGAACACCACTCAAAATAGGGTGGTGTTTTGGTATTGACAAATGGTGTATAATATTATTAATCCTGTGACACCTCGAATGAGACGTAGCAGGAGGTGGACGCCAGCATAGCTCAATGGTAGAGCGGTCGCCCTGTAAGCGACTGGTTAGTAGTTCAAGTCTACTTGTTGGCTCTACCGACTGCTTCGGTTGTCGGCCACCCCCTCAATCGTTAGTTCGGTTGAGCCTCCTCTTTAGTGAGGATTATGCCGGACGGTAACGTCTAGCAACTCTAGCGGAACTGGACAATCTGCTGGAGGAAAGTCCAAGGGTCTGAACCGGGCTAATCCCGATGTAGGACTCACCCAATCAGTCCTGATACCGCGTTATGACCTGGGTTCATTCCAGTAGTGGTTCGGGGCTGATTTTGTTATTATCTGAATAGGTTTTGGTGTTTTTAATAGTCATTAAATAACACCTACGCATTAAAATGGAATACAACCCGTCCTATCTTCAGAACGAAGATAGATGCTTTTCGTCCTATCGGTAGAACGTTTCGATATGTCATAATTTTTATTTACTTAACACAATCGGATTGCCAAATTGTACAATGAAACCCGTCCAGATTGCATATTCACCCTGGGGTCTATGATCCGCGATTTCAAAGCGTGACGAAATGTCACGGGTTATCATGTTGCATTTTCACGTTTTTCTTTGCATGAGCCGGTTGTCATGTAAAGATTTATACTCATTTGCGATATAAGATTAGTACGGTTGTAATTTCCTTCTATCAAGGAAACATTCTTTCGTTTTTTCACTCCAGAAAGGAAATGCTGTCAAATTACGAAAATTATAATCTGCAATCTATTACCGATAATAACGATAATTCGATAGTATCATGCCAGGTATTGCACATTACAATTATAATTTGTGGAATCACACTCCATAAATTACGGTGAATTTTGGGAATGGATTCCCGTTTGTGGTTCGAATTTTGGGAAGTGAAATGATGCTACAAGGCTGTTAGACCATAAAAAGAAGGACGTAGGGCTACTATCCTACGTCCTAGATATAAATTGACATTGTGCTGATATTATCTCGTTTTCGCTTGTTCTCTCCAATATGCTGCCTCCTCCTCAATATCGCGGGCTTCTTCGTCAGGTGTTCGATAGTGCGCTGATTTCCAGAATAACAGGAAGACCGTTGTCAGTATTAGGTATATGGCTAACCAAAACATCATTTCCCGTCCTTTGGTAGTTGGGGTCGATATTTCCAATGTGTTACTCCTAAAATTGCTTTACCACTTTCACCAATCCATTTTCCGAAAACACATGAGCCAGTCCATGAATACTGATAGCCAGCAATTGCAACATCATATATCCTTGAGTCTTCCGGCAACCCCTCACTCACAGGTATCCACCTTTGCTCGGCTTCCAATTCTGCGATACGTTTCTCGGCGTCACAAAGCAATCTCTTAATATGTTCTCGGTTATCTTCGACTTGTTGGAGGCGTGATTGTGTTTTTTTCAACATCTCGTTAACTTCGCGCAGTAGAATATCATTTTCACTTGCCGCTAATCTCAACTGTAGTTTTTGATTTTCTTTATCTAATCGTCTTATTTCTCGTACTGCTAATTCGACATGGTTACGCGTCCAAATATCACGACCGTTTCGAAATTCTTCAATCAACGTAAAAATATTAATTATTTTCATTTCAAGTATCCCTTTACAATTGAAATGATTGACTGTGGCAATACAGCTCCAACCATTTCGGTGAGAGAACAAGCACCAGAGGTATAGTCTATGTTGTCAAGTAGCAGCTGTATGCCCGCTTTTAATTGTTTATTCTCCAACTCTAAATCTGTAGCTATTGTCTTATAATCTGGTGGATTAACATAATCATCGGGAAACAGATTACCATTACACTTTGGACATACCTCAAATTTGAATACTGTTTCTAATTCGATCTTTAAGCCACACTGTTGACATGTAAATTTTTGCTTATTCATTTCGGCCTCCACTTTTATTTGATTGATAATATCTATAATCTCTTTTTCGATTAATCCCCATCTCAAATATTTGCAATCAAGATAATATTTTGAATCATGATCACTTAGTATGGACGCAAATATTTCATTTATTTTGATCGCAGCTTGTTCTTTGGTAAATGTGCTCATTCTTCCTCCTGTGGATGGAGAAATCTAATTCTTTCAATTGGAACATGAATCACTTCTCCATAATTTGTTTCAATAACAGCATTTTTATAATCAGGCGTATAAGCAACAAAACCACCTTGCTTTGTTTCTGGAGAGTGCTCTTCTCCGCGAATATTGACGCTGTAAATCTTGTAAAGTACTTGTCTCATCTTTTCCTCAAATCCAGCATCTTTTCTGCAAACTCTCTAATCGTTTGTTCTTTACTTTCGATGACGATCTGTTTAGATTTCAGTTGGCATTCCAGTTCCTGCACACGTGATTGGAGACAGGCAATAACGGTATCGGTTGCCATTTGTAAATTTTCTTTTGCCTCGTGTTCTGATTCGTAATCTAAATCAGCTAATTCGATGATTGCTTGCAAACGATCTATTTCGTCAAGGGCTTGTAATGATATATAGTTATCCCACGCGAAAAAGTTCTCTCTTTTTATTAGTCGCTCTCTTTGTTTCTCAATCCATTCAGGTGTAAATTCATTCATCATTCCTCCGTATCTCTATTGAGAAATCTTTTGGCGTGTATGACAAACATTGTTTCCATATCTCATAACAAGCAGAGCAATCTATTTTATTTCGGCTGTCAACAATCTTTTGGTTTACGGTAGGATGTATATCATCACCATCTAAACCACACAGGGTTGCGTAGTTACTACAATTATCAGCGGCAATGTGAGTCGTAATTTCTCCATGTATTGAAATTGATATTTTATTTTTCATCATTCACCTCTTCTAGGGCTTTTCTGATTATTCTTCCATTTTTTGATTCATCATCTACATAAGAATCAATATCCATCAACGCGTACCTCAACCTCTCAATCTCCGCATCCTTCTGTGCTATTGTTGCGGTGAGGGTGTTGATTTCGTCATCCTTTTCTTTCCGTAATTTTTTGATGTATTTTACTTTGTCATCTATTATGTCTAATAGCTCTTGTTGCGTAAATGAAAATTCTTCCATCACTCCTCACTTTCTTTTCTAACATCATACCCAAAATAAAAACCAATTATGAACATAAATACCATAACAAAAATTAGAAGCCAGTCTATTTCTTCCATCACTCCTCCACATACTTGATAGGCTTGCCACAATTCAGCAGTTGAATAAATCGCAGCCGGCAAAAGTGGTCAGGCGCCTTGAATTGTGCAAACTCCTCTGCCAGGTGTTCGAAGTCTGCCAGCCGTCGCGCTACTGGGTTATCTTTACACGATAGGGCGTGTTGTTTTATCTGGTCGCGGGTTTCGTATTTTGCACCACACCAGCCACATGCTATTAGTACACTTTCTTCGTTTATTCTGCCTACTATTTGTGCCATCTTTTCAATTTCTTCAAACGTATTCAGACCATCGACTTTCTCTTTTACCCATTCGTCACTTAGCTTTTTGTAATGTTCAAGCTCCGCACACTTTTCGTCCAGGTAATCGCGCTCATGCTCGAGGGCTGCTATCCTTTCCCGATTTTCAAAATATGATTTTTGTAAAACGTCTCGTTGTGTTTTTACGAGATCATATTCAGCAGCTCTCAATATGTAGTTTAATATTATTCTTACCATGTTGTCACCATCCTTGGTTTTACGGTCCCGCCCGAAGTGTAGTCATACGCCTTGGTGGCATATTTCTCCGCTTCCATCATCATGCTATCTGTAATCTCCGCAATCTCAATTTCGACATGTGGGCATATCATCGAGCAGTTGGGCTCGCCCAGAATTGCGCAATAAGATCGATAGGGTTGGAAGTCGATCCGTTTGTGTTTACACGCTGATATGGTCACTCTGTTGGGCATGGTTATTCCTTTATTTTCCATGTTGTTTTTTCAACATATCTAACAATTTTGCACTCCAGTGCATTGGCTAATTTTTCAGAGAACTTATAAGAATCAGTTAGTATCATAATTATGCTGAAATCTTTTACTAACACCTCTTGACCGTTGTCGTAATTACACAGCCAAACAGTAACCTCTCCATTAAGATTTTCCTTGTGTCTAATTTCTAATCCGTGTTTCATTTCTTGTAACATCTCTACTCCTTCGCAATCTTCCGAAAATAATATTTCCACACAATCGCCCGGGTCTCGCGGCTCATGTCAGCCATGGCTTTAGTCAGCGCCATTTTGTATCCTATTTCTTCGTCGTATTTGTCTTTGGGGTGACACCGGGCAATGCCTATCACAGGCTTTCTGTCAGATAGCACCAGCTCGCATACAATCGCGCGCCGTATGACGTCCTCGTAAAATTCCAATGACTTGACTTTGGTTTTGGGTTGGTGGTGCGGGAGGCATGTCCAACGATAGCCATAATAAGGATTTATATTACCTTTGCCATCGCACTCTACTTGAACCCAATACCCTTTTTCATTTTGGACTAATTTTGTAAATCTCATCATTTCATCAATCCTCTCTCTGCGTGTTGGATGCGCAGCCCCCATTATAATTATTGTCGTGATTCTAATATCACCTTGATTGCGTCCAGCTTCAATTGGTGTTCTTCGTGTTTCTCGTGGCTCATGCCGTTCTTTTCCATGGCTTTGGTGATTGCGTTCCCCATGTGGGATAATGTCTTTGTGTCAATGTCACCGTAACGCACACCGTCTTTATTGGTCACGGCCTCCGCTGTTTCAAGGCTCATGCTGGATTTCACCTGCCCGCCCAACTCAACAGCGGCTTCTACCATGGATTCTGGTTCGTCGAACCATTCCAGGGGTTTGGGTGCCTGATTTTCTGGATCTACTTCAAACCCAAGTTCTGAAATAAGCTCGTTCGTTGTTTTGTTTGAATTGTCTAATAATGGAGTGTTGCCATTTCCGTTTAGAATTTCCATTTCAATAAATTCTTCCGGTTCTTCAAATTCAACATTGATTTGGAGGGCAAATCTTTTCTTGAGCGCGCCTTTTTCAGCTCGTTTCTTTGCCCGTTCGTGTCGATCCATTTTTTCTGGCTTGCCATTGTAGCTAAAAACTTCAGATCCATAAACTACGCCTACATAGGATATTTTCGGGCAATCGCCTATCAATTCAATGGCTTTTTGTTTCGCGTCTGAAAAGTCTAATTTGTAAGCTGAAAACTTGTCCATTACCGAAAACAATTTATTGAGCCAGAACGCTTCGTCCATATCGCTGGTCAAAATACATTCATAAGCAATGTCGTTTTTCTTGGTATCATAAACCGCTTCAAGTTTGTTATTTTCGCCTGATACAAATTCCAGTCTGTAACCCTTGCCAACCAGTCGATATTTTGCGTCATTTGCCTCTGCCATGGCTGCTTCTTTTGCAAGTCTGCGTATGCCTGCAATGCCCGGTATCGGGCCGGTTCCGGGCATGTAATAACATTCATTCATGGATATATTTAATCCTGTTTGGGCGGTATATACTGCCAGTGCTCGCACTTCGTCATCTTGCAATTTTTTACCGTTTACAATAAGCCGTTTGGCTATTTCCATTTGTTCTTGAGCACGCATTATTAGCGAGCTCTTTTGTTCTGATACTGCTAATTCTGATTTTTCCATCTCTACTCCTTCGCTAACATATCTGATAATTTCGCCATTATGGCGGTGGTTCCGAACACTGCTATAAACATGATTATGATTTCTACTGGCATTGGTGCTCCTCTTTTAATTCACCAACCGTATGACCATGTTCTCTTAAAATATTTGCTGCTACGCTGGTAAAGAAAAAATCACCGCTACTAAATTCTTCTGAATACGATCGAGCTTTTTCAATAATATCAATCGCGCTTGCCGGTATGTTGTCAATGTGATATTTTTTTTCATTCATATTACTCATGATTACTCCTGTTTGTTGTTCGTTCTTGTATCCATAATAGCAGATTCCATATCACAATAATAGATACAAGTGTTCTATTTATTCGGATTCGATGTACTTGATAGGCTTGCCGCAATGTGGGCAGAAAACAAATTGGTGCTTTACTGAATCCCACCAGCTAACACCGTGTTTATTGTCATATTGTGGAATCTGAAAATCATTGTCACCTTCGTGTTTATTGTGCTTCCACTCGCACACTTCTTGAACCTCGACAACCAGGGGGCACCAGGTGGGGCGGGTTGCCATGTCTAACAATATTTGATTAGAAACTGATTCATTATCTGTCATTGCTTTACAAAGTAAAAAAGGAATATCACAATATACACATTTCTCCGGTAATTTATCCACCACGATCTTCAACACGTTCATTTCTTTTTCTCCCGTATCCACGCCCAAATGGGTTTACCATACACTGTTTCTATTGCTGTCTCGAAAATATAATGATACATGTCATCATCAACCCAACCCTGTTTGTCAAGGTCGTCAATATACTTTTCGCAAATGTCTATTAATTCTTCCCAGTCTATTCCAGTTAGTGTTTTTGGTTTTGTTTTTTTCCTTATTTCTTCCTCCCTACGCTGTAATTCTGCTCTCAATTCCTTATCACTATATGCCATCAATTCTTCTTTTTGTTTTTGTTCCTCGTTCATTTCATCCTCCGTAAATATCCAATTACGCTGAGCACTGTCAGCACCGTTATGATCGCCACGCCACCGAATAGGATCTGAAGCAGGGTCATGTTATCCACCTCTCCGCAATGATTCACATTCCATCAGGTATTCGTGTCCTTCGTCATACTGCCATTCAATAGGCGGGTCAGTCGGTTCGAACGGGTCATCTTCCGGCAACCATTCGACCTTGATGTCTGTCAGGCTGTCCACGAACACGGTTCCACTGTCATCGGGTGCCGCACCTGCTCCCCAGAAGTAGCGGCTGAAAGGCCTCGTGCCGTCGATGGTGTGGATGTTTACGCGCCCGGGCATGTGGCTGATACTGTCCACCTGGACTATACTGTTGTGGTATTTCGCTGTGATCTGTTTCATGTTATACCTCCAAATAATTTCTAACTTATATAGATTATACAACCTATTTTATAAAAGTCAAGGGTTTTTAACAATTGCTTGACTTTTTGTTATAAAGTGGTATTATTATATAAACGGAGGCATTATGATAAAAGATCGCGGTAAAAAGTTACGTAATGAATTGCAGTGGGTAATGGTATTGAAGCTGCGTAAAAGTGGCATGACATACCAGAAAATAGGTGAAACCCTGGGTATCAGTAAGCAGCGCGTTCACCAGCTTATCAACCTGGCAAAGGTTCACCAGGGTAAATATGAAGGGGATTTATCAGACAAGATCGGAAAGTTGATGGTAGATAATGTCTGATTATGCTGATAGTTTGATAACGGCAATAATAGAATATTGCATACCACAAAGAATAAAAAGGGTTGAATTACAAGAATATCAAGAATCAAAAGACTTGCTACCAACAAAAGAAGAATATTACAGGTCAGATGAATGGAAAGAAAAATCAAAGCAGGCAAAAAATAGAGTTGGTTATCGGTGCCAGTTGTGCAATCGAAAAGGAAATGATACAACCCTGCATACACACCATAATACTTACATTAGATTTTTACTTGAGGATGATCTTGATTTGATTGTATTATGTCGGAAGTGTCATGCAAAATTTCACGACGTAGAAATACACGAGGATAATGATGATCTACAAAATAGCGGTATCGAGTTTTAAGCTGGATAAGAAAATTCCCCAGGGTTCGGATTTGTGGTCAAAGTTTAACGCGTCATTCGTCAACTTTGAGCTTGAGCAAAAAAATATCATGGCTGCCATCTACCTGGGTAGATCCATTACAACCCAACACAAGAATAATTGGAGAACATCCGAGAATTATATTTGTGGTCAACACATTGGACTGGACTTCGATACCGGTGATAAAAGCAGCTCACTTGAGCAATTATCACGCGATAAGTTTATAGCCAAATATGCGTCATTTTTGTACACCACCATAAGCCATAAGCCGGAAGAACCCAGGTCACGAGTGATCTTTCTCCTGGATCAACCCATCATGCAGGCCAAGAATTACACAATGGCTGCCAGTGCTTTGTTGTGGCTGTTTGGCACCGCTGATCGACAATGTAAAGATGCCGTCCGATTTTTCTACGGTTCCCAGGGGTGCGAGTTTTACAAGATCAATCAGGTGTTACCGCTTGATGTTATAAAGAAAATCATCCAGAACTATAAAGACAGTGGGGACAATGAGCGACGGTTGACGGTTAGAAAAAACTATCTGGCACCTGCTTCACAAAAAGAGGTACAGGACGCCTTGCGGTTGATCCCACCATGGGGCATTGCTTATGACGAATGGGTTCAAGTGCTAATGGGTATTCATTCTGAATTTGGAGACGCTGGTTATAATCTGGCTGAAAGTTGGGCGGATGGTAAGCAGGGCGAAGTGGAGCGAAAATGGAAATCATTCCATGACAAAGGTAGTGAAGGCGGAGCGGTAACGATTGCGACATTGTTCAGCATTGCCAAAAGATTTGGCTGGGTCAAATCACATGAATCTCTTGACATTCAATAAAAAGGTTGTATAATATGAGATATAACAAACACAGTCCGCAAGCTGTAATATGATCCAAGTAGACCACTTTAGGGTGTGTCTGTGTAATGCTACACTTGGATAGCACTTGCGGACACGGACACAACCCCAAAGTGGTTTTTTTATAAAACACACGGAGAAACAATGGCAACCAACGGAAACGACATTCAAATAGAACAAGGCGAGTTTACCAGGGTTCATAATGCAATATTCGATGCATTATCGAAGGCAAGGCTATCTGGTGCAGAGTTTCGCTGTGTTTTATTTTTATTCAGAAAAACATACGGCTGGAATAAAAAGGAGGATATTATAAGTTTAAGCCAGTGGGCAGAGGGAACCGATAGCAAAAGACAACATGTATTAAAACCATTGAAATCATTGATTGAAAAAAAGATAATTTATAAGAGATTAGACAAAGGCCAAATACCAACTTACGGATTTAATAAATACATAGAACAATGGATCGGGATAGAATCCGATGCTGAAAGAGGAAATAGATTCAATAAAAATGAAGTGTTACCAAAGCAGGTAACTGTAACCAAAGCAGGTAACAGCACTGTAACCAAAGCAGGTAACAGAGGTGTTACACAAACAGGTAACAACAAAAGACAGGTTAAAGACATACTTAAAGACAAAGTTCCCGAACATCAAATTTATTTTGGAGCACTGGCAGAAATGTGCAAACTGGATATGAAATTAAAAGCAGGACAAATTGGTAAAACTGCAAAGATACTTATAAAAGCTGAATATACAATAGATGATTTGAAAGGGTTTGAGTCATGGTGGTATAAAAATGATTTTCGTGGTCAAAAGAATGAACCTCCAACACTACAGCAAACAGTGGATAAAATATATCAATATAAATCAGAACGAGAAAAACAAAAACCAATGAACCGCGAAATTCTAAAGGGTGATTTTAGAGTATGGGGCGGTGGAATAGAGGATGTACAAACATGAATCCTGAAATCGTACAATACGAAGTATTAGCTAAAGAATTATTACGACGGTGCATGGCAGAGGACGAACCAGAAGAATTGCGTCGCTGGTTATCTGAAATGTTAGCACGCATGGGAGCTGGCGAAGAGGACGCTATTTTGAAGTGGGTTGATTCGTTCGATTTTACCAGTAAGATTATTGAGGACTACGAAAAGATAGCCAACACGCCCGAGAGTCTACGACGCGATTTATCATGGCCATGGCAATCCTGGAATAATATTATAGATCCACTTGAGGACGGGATGCTAGGACTGGTTACAGCTCCAGACGGTGCCGGAAAAACCATCTATGCTGAATCAATCGCTGAACATTGGGCGGCACATAAAAACCGGGTTGTGTTCGTCCACTACGAGTTAAACCGCAAACTAATGATGCTACGGAGAACATCGCGTCATACTGGTATTACACCCAGGGATATAAAAAGCGGCAAGCTGAATATATTGCAGAAACAAAAGATCGACGAAGTGAAGCCGCGCTTGCTGAAATGGGAAGGGTATATTTCCTACCTCCACACCCCGGGCTGGACTATGGAGCGAACTATTACAGAACTACGGCGATTAGTCAATGAGGATGAATGCGATGTAGTGGTATTGGATTACCTCGAAAAGGCGTCTGCTTCAAAGCGGCAATTGCAGATGTTCGGTACCAATACTTATCAGCGTGAAGCCGACAACGTGGAGCAGATAAAGACGTTTGCGGAGATGACGGGCATTCCAGTATTGATGGTCGCACAAATGAGTAAAGAAGGCAAGCAGACATCATTTGAAAATGTTGATCGAACCAGTGTCAGGGGTGCCGGTGAAAAAAGCGATAAGTCAAACCTGGTGGTATTGTTACGACGTGACAGGATAGAGAACGGATATTCAAATATTGTCGATGTTCTGGTGGATAAAAACACAATGGGATCTACTGGTGTATTCAAACAGATTATGCAACCTGAATATTTTCGGGTTGGCGATTTAGAGAGAGGAGCATAAGATGACTTATTGGCAAGCACGACAACAAGCCGAATTGGAATACAAAAAGGCCGTGCGCGAATGGAAGCAGGCTGACACCCAACGCAACCGCGACCGGGTGAAGATCAAGCTGGCGTTGCTGGACGGGTTGAAACGACGGTATCGGAGGACGGGATGACAGGCTTAATAAACACAAAAATGATACGACACGATTATGAGTTTTTTTGCCATCTTGGACAACACTGGGAAGGTTGTTGGCAGGCACACTCCGATTGTTTAATTATCAAGATGTGTGATGAAATTGACCAACTGCGACAAGAGCGGACGATGCTACTGTTGCAACGTGACGAGATGCTGAAACGGATGAAAAGGGGAAGCGACAATGTTGATAAATGACCACTTTCAGAATTTTAAAGGCTATCATATTCCACCGGCGCAATTGGTTATTGCTGATATTCCTTACAACATCGGAATAAACGCCTATGGTTCAAATCCTTCATGGTATGTTGGAGGTGACAATAAAAATGGTGAAAGTAATTTGGCAGGAAAATCATTTTTCAATTCAGACGATTATTTCAAGCCTGCTGAATTTATGCACTTTTGCAGTAAGCTAATGAGAAAAGAACCAAAGGAACGCAACGAAGCACCATGCATGATTATATTTTGTGCGTTTGATCAACAAATGGATCTGATTGAACTTGCTAAAAAATACGGTATCAATAATTATATAAACCTTGTTTTTAGGAAAAACTTTTCAGCCCAAGTATTGAAGGCTAATATGCGAGTAGTTGGCAACGCTGAATATGGGTTGATTTTATACCGCGAAAAACTGCCAAAGTTTAGAAACAATGGAAAAATGATTTTCAACGTTATGGATTGGGAAGATGATAAGGATTATTTATTTGAAAAAATTCACCCGACACAAAAGCCAGTAAAACTACTTGAAAAACTTATAAGCATTTTTACAGACGAAGGCGATGTAGTTATTGATCCAGTTGCTGGCAGCGGAAGTACCTTGGTTGCGGCTGAAAACTTAGGGCGACGTGCTTATGGTTTTGAAATCAATAAACAATTTTACAGAGATGCTGAAAAATGGATTAATCAATGTACTACTGTTAGAAACGAAATAAAAACAAATGGTTATTCGACCACCTTAATTAAAAAACAGACAAATCAAGTTACGTTATTTGAGGAGCTAAAATGAAACGCTATAACGACAAATACAATGCTGATTACAAATTCAAGCGGGAGATCGCGCCATGAGAACCTATACCGACACAGACCGCGAGATACAATGTTTGTGTTCATGTGAAGTTTGCGGCGATTGGTATTGGCGTCCACAGTTCGGAATGTTTACCTGTGATGATTGCAAAGAGATATTGAGGCAAAGAAAACTTGACTATGCACGCAAGCAAAACGGCGAAAAGTATAGTATCAACCCATCGGTTATCAATAAAGCAAATCAGGTATTTCAAATTATTGTGGACCATAAAACCATGGGTATCAGTATGCAGGATTTACGGCGCGAAGTTGCAAAACGTGACATTGTGTCACATGTTCAGACGTATGATTATTTTGTGATGTTGGAAAGAACAGGTCATCTTGTTTGGGTTGACGAATTTAGTAATCTGCGACCTTACAAGAATTTGAACACGGGAGAGCGATATGACTAAACTACACGAGACACCCGTCAATGTGACCTTCGTCATGGATAGCAAATCACCGCGTCCGAGAATACGGATCGAGGTTGGGACCTGGTTTGACTGCGAAGTTATGCCGCCTGAGGTGTTCTTCCAGTTGTGCAGTGAGTGGTGGAATAATCGGTCACCCGACCTTGAGGGTGTATGACCGAAATGTCCGAATGTCCGAATGCCGTTAAATGCCGTTAAATGCCGTAATATTGGGTATTGAAATGTTGCCGGGAAAGTTGTATTATTGAGTGAGAGGTGAAAAATGAGCTGGATTAAAGATTTTTTCAACAGTGACGAAGTGAAGCGGGCGTTATCCGGTGAATATCCTACGCAGGAGATGAAATCAGCCGAACAAATGATGGTCGAATGGATCCAGTCCCAGCTTGACGAAAACCAGACGTTCACGATCAACAGCGAGCAATATCTGGAGGTGTGGAATTGGTTTCAGAGTGTCGAGCTGGCATGGAAAAAAGCAAATATGGTATTTACCCAAGACGATAACGGAGATTTATGGATTGGAGAGGATGACAAAATCGACATGCCTGATTTGTATAATGATGTAACTTGGCGACCTGGTATAGATTTGCCTTTTGCAAAATGGACAGGAAATGAGGAAACAATGACGAAGTATGACAAGCGGACAGACACAAATCATGAGGAAATACGCGAAGGATTGCGCAAGGCAGGCTATGAGGTTGAAGACACAAGCTGGATTGGGCGCGGTCACGTTGACTTGATGGTAAGGGGCGATTTTAGGACGGTAATGCTTGAAATCAAATATCTTGATGCGAAACTAACGGACGCTGAAAGAGAACTGCATACCAAGTTTAGCGGTTGCGGTTGGCATGTTGTCAGGACGCTTGAGCAAGCCCTGGATGTGATGCGAAAAGAGACGATATGAAAATCTACAAAGTGTTAGTTGATGAATTACCAAAAACATGTTCTAACTGTGATTATCTTACTGGCATGATGTTCGGTAACAATAACTTTTGTGATTTAGCAAAGAAAATAAACACAGTAGATGTTTTTGAAAAAAAGCCTGATTGGTGTCCATTGCAAGAATATGTTGATAATAGTTGCCATTGTAAGAAATGTGATCCAAATTCTTATGAGTATTTTTATGATGACGAGGATGATGATGACAAACCGCAAACCAGACGAATCACATGATACGATTATTATAATTACGGTTATCATAATGCTGGCAACCATGTTGTATCAAATCTGGTACAGGTTGCGGGTGATAGAGGTTGTTTGCAGGAGAGGTGGATAAGATGGCTTTACAATATACACTTGAAGATGGAATAACAGTTAGAGAATTAAAACAAATCTTAAACGAATTATTGGACGAAGATGAATTTGGACATGAGCGAACCGTTTGGATTGGAATTGATGAACACCATAACAAGCAGGTTAGAAACGTTGTGTTGATGAACATAAGAAAAAACAACGGAAAATTATCAGCTGATATTGTTTTAGAACGTAAATAAAGGATGAATATGAAAATAACAATATTGTATGAAAATTTGATTTTTGTTGGATTAAAAGATAAGCGAGTTGAATTTTATTATCACGATGATTGCTTTATTATTTGTTGGTTTGAAACACAAGAAGAAGCAACCATTATATTTGATATATGTACTCCATCAGTTGCAAATACCGGAAATGGCAACATCAAAGTAAAAGATTATAAAATTATGACTTGGAGGTAACATGCCAGAATCAATCGGTGAACTTGTGCTATGTGCAGAAGGCCAACGCCTCTATGACGAATACTGCAAGGTGTACGATGACAAGGTGTATTCCGACAATGACATGCTGGACGCGTGGGACAATTATTATAATCACCGGATGGAATGTTCTGATTGTGGGTATAAGTGACATGGGCAACCGCTTCATTGAGGACAGGTTAGCACGGGCTAATATATCATTCTCCGAGATGTGGGGCAGTGAACACGAGGGGCGATTCTGGAAGCGTAAACTATCCAAGGCACGGAGACGGGCTGGTAAGCGGTTATGCCGATACGGTGAGGATGATTTGGGGAAAGTAGAACGGGGACTAGTGGGGATTGAACGCGAATGTAATTGGAAGAATTGGTAACCTTAACAAATTCAGCAATTCACAAGTTGGTTCTTGACAACATAGAATAAATGTGCTAATGTAAAAGTTGATTATTGGTATATCGTATCAAATCAATCTAATTACCTCCGGAGGGTAAAAATCATGTCAAATCTTTTCAAATCGCGTAAGTTTTGTATTATGCTGGTTGATGTAATTATTTCATCGGCAACCTATTTTATAGCGCATTATGTATCACCTGAATTAGGGGAAAACATAATCTGGTTAATCGGTGCATGGCAACCTGTAATTTATGCCGTAATTGCTGGTATTGCAACAGAGGACGCTGCAAACGTGACCGCTCAATCAATTGTAGAGGCTGAATTTGTAAAACTTGAACAACCAGAAAACTAAGGGGGCGTCATGGAGCCAGCAACGATCGCAAGTCTTATTAATTTTGGCAGCGCAGGGGCTGTCATTATTGTCGTTATCATCTTCCTGAATTACATCGGCAAAAGGGATGCAGAGTGGCGCGATTTTTTTACCGTCTTGAACAAGAGCAACGTGGAAGACATGGGTAAACTTACAAAAGCCATTGATAGCATGAGCATGTCTGTTGCAAAGTTGGGCGAAAGTCTGCAGGCGCATGACGACAAGTTGACCGAACACGAGAACCATGTCGAGCAACGCCTGAAGGACGTCCAGGCAGCGGCACGAAAACGGAGCGCTAAGCCGAAGGTGGTGGATAATGGGTGATAATCCAATGCGACCACGATTAGCGATAAAGCAGGGGAGAGGAGTGTAGCGATGAATAGTGCATCACAAAAGATAATGTTATTGTTCGGCGGCAAACGAATCAATGAAATCCAGACAACCTACGCAGGCGAAGCGGTTTATGGTGTAAAGATCGACAAAAGTGATGGTTCTGTAACTCGTATAAATGCGAGCGTAGGTATGACAGCTGAGGCCGGTGTTGACGCCTCTAGTGTAACCAACGATTTTGATACCGCTTCTATCTATTCAGAGTTTGACACTTACACGGACGCTGACAGCAACGAGTTTATTTCAGTTCCAGGATTTTGGATTCGTAAAGTTGACACAGGCACACACCTTATAAGACAGATATGTAAGGCGAGAATGCCAAATTCATATTGGCCGTGGGCGTGCTACAATTTTTCAACCGGTGCTAGGTTAGATAAGGTTTATGTTGGAAAGTATCCTGCAGGCACGACCCTGACGGGTGGTACGAAGTTAAACAGCTTGCCGAACGAATATCCATTGATAAACAAGAACATCGTCGAATTTAGAACCTACGCAGAAGCCAACGGTACTGGGTATCAGCAATTAGACATTCACGTGTATGATATGCTCCAGGTTTTGTTCACGGTTGAGTTTGCGACGCTGAATAGCCAGGCGATTATGGCTGGGTGGACAAGTGGAACTTATGCAGCGACAGAAGTATTGACAGCGGATACAGCAGCAGCTAACACAATTGTTGTAGCTAATGTGTCGGGTGCTAAATTTGCCGTTGGGCAACCCGTTGGACTAGGATCGACACAGGGTGGTAATCAGGTGTTTTATGGCCGTAACATTACGCAGATTGATGTTGACACACCAGGTGCTGGTAGCACGACCATAACCGTTGATGGGGCAGCGTTCAATGCTTCCATTGGAAATTATCTTTATAACGTAGGCTGGAAATCTGGATTTAGTTCCGGAATTTCCGCAACGTCTGGATCACTGGCGAATAATACGAACGGTAAAAATCCGTTTCATTATCGAGGGATCGAAAATTTGTATGGGAATGTCTGGCAATTTGTGGATGGGTACAACATTAATGACTACCAGGGATGGTTTTGCAAAGATGCAAATGATTATGCCAGCAATGTTTTTGCAGCTCCGTATGAGAAGATGGGGTACGTGAATGAGGACGCGAACGGATACGTAAAATACATGGGATTTGATCCAGCCAATCCGATGGTAGAAATGCCTGTGGATGTGAGCAGTAATTTGTATAAAGATTATTACTACCAGGCTTCAGGGCAAAGAATTGCCTTCGTCGGCGGGTCCTGGCTTTACGGTGGGTCTGCTGGTCTCTGGCATTGGTATCTGTTTAATTCCTCCGCGGTCGCGTACGCGTCTATCGGTGGTCGCTTATGCAAGAAAGGATAAAACAAAATGGGCGAAGTATTACGATGCAGCAGCAACAGTGGCAG
>Ga0209417_1000875_pt1 | contig 61328 bp, 65 predicted proteins | sample RifGroF2_FD_184002 | JGI IMG/M metagenome (GOLD analysis project Ga0209417, IMG submission 184002) | Groundwater microbial communities from Rifle, Colorado, USA - Groundwater F2 (SPAdes) (version 2) | ecosystem: Environmental > Aquatic > Deep subsurface > Groundwater | place: Rifle, Colorado... | reverse complement strand
GGTTATCCCGGTTTTTCAATCTGTGTAGATCTTCCTGCGCCGTCTGTACCTTCTATTACTATTAATAAACCGGGATAACCATGTTTGGTATGTGATTTTTCTTTTATATCCATATATCTATACTCTTATCCCTTTTTCATCAAGTTTTTTTCTGACTAATTCTCTTAATAAAACTTGCTGGCTGTGAATAGTGTCAACGGCGTTTATTTTAATAAGACCATATTCATCTACCATTTTGTCATATTCACCTATGACCCTGCCTTGAAAAATTTTATAACTTTGATAAGGATCACTGTGTAAATTTAAATCCATGCCTGCTTCATAAAATTTGGGGGCGCGGTTTGTACAAATTCTTGAAAGGGAAATATCCACAGGAACATTAAAATAAAATGCCAGATCAGGGTTAATTGCAAACCCGTACATATTTCTTACCCAGTTTTTATCAACGCCTCTTGCCACATCTCTTGCAAAAGCTGTATAAACGTATCTGTCCGCAAGCACGATAAACCCTGCTTTCAATGCAGGTACAATAATTTGTTCAAGTCTATCCGCAAAATCAACCGCATGAAGCAAACTAAAAGTTCTAGGAGTCAACAAATTCTTTTTTTTAGCTTTTTTTGTTGTTTCGGAAATTAATCTGGATGAATTCCACTCGGTAAAAATAACACCATGAACTGTAGAATTCAGCCAATCTTTTAATAATGATATTTGTGTACTTTTGCCTGAACCGTCAACGCCTTCTACGACAATTAACATGCCTGGCAAACCATGACTTTTAGATAACCGCATATATGAGATTTCCCTTTAAAAACTGGTTTTTTATAAAATTTTCTGACTCTTTAATAAGATTATATAACACAAAAAAAGAATGGGGAATTTTAAAATCACCCCATTCTTTTACTAAATTAATTTCTTTTGTCATTGCGAGCATAACGAAGCAATCGCAAGATTTTGTAATATTATGAGATTGCTTCGGCTTTTAAAGCCTCGCAATGACAACGTTTATTCGTATCTTTTAAAGATGATTGAAGCATTATGCCCGCCAAATCCAAAAGAATTAGACATTACACCGTTTATATTGTCCACTTTTCTTGCAACATTTGGCACATAATCCAAATCACATTGTTCATCTGGATTATCAAGATTAATTGTTGGAGGGACAACTCCTGTTTGAAGAACTTTGACACAAGCAGCCGCTTCAATTGCCCCTGCTGCGCCTAATGCATGTCCTGTCATACTTTTTGTAGAGTTGACCAACAGTCCATTTTTAGCATAATCGCCAAAAACTCTTTTTACTGCTATAGTTTCTGCTATATCGCCGAGATATGTGCTTGTTCCGTGCGCATTTATATATTGAATTTCTTCGGGCTTCATTCCTGCATCATTAAGAGCGCATTGCATTGCCCTGCCTGCTCCATCACCATCTGCGCAAGGAGCGACAATATCATTTGCATCGGCTGTAGCGCCATATCCTACGAATTCAGCATATATTTTAGCTCCTCTGGCTAAAGCATGTTCAAGTTCTTCCAGAACAAAAACACCTGCGCCTTCAGACATAACAAACCCGTCCCTGTCTTTATCAAAAGGTCTGCTGGCTATTGTCGGTGTATCATTTTTTCTGGATAAAGTTCTTGCGCTGGAAAATCCTGCCATAGCAAGTGAAGTTAGAGGGGCTTCGCAGCCTCCCGCTATCATCATATCGGCATCACCATATACAATGGTTCTGAATGCATCACCCAAACAATGTGAAGCTGTCGCGCATGCGGTTACAATACATTTATTTGGACCTTTTGCATTGAACATAATGGAAATTCTACCTGCTGCTATGTCAACAATCATCATTGGTACGGTAAACGGACTGCATTTTGAAGGTCCTTTTTCCATAATCGTTTGATGGTTTTTTTCAATTGTCGACATTCCACCTGAAGCGCTTCCTATATAAACGCCTAATCTTGTCGGATCTTCTTTACTCATATCAAGTCCGGAATTTTTCATAGCCTCAATAGCTGCTACCATACCGAGTTGAGTATATCTGTCCATTTTTTTGGCTTCTTTTTTATCAAGATAAAGATCAGGATTAAAATCCGTACATTCACCGCCAAATTTAACAGGGTGTTCTGATAAATCAACAATTGTTATAGGTTTAATCCCGCTATTACCTTTTACAAGATTATCCCAGAATAAGTCTAGCCCTACACCGAATGGACTTACTACGCCCATTCCTGTTATTACAACTCTTCTGGTTTTATTACTCATCATAATTTCCTTTTCCTAATGTCATCCTCACGGCGACTTAGTCGCCTGAGGATGACAAAGCCCTATTACTCTTTATGTTTTTGAATGAAGCTGACAGCATCTTGAACTTTAATGATTTTTTCAGCTTCTTCATCAGGAATTTCTACGCCGAATTCTTCTTCAAAAGCCATTACGAGTTCAACTGTATCAAGTGAATCTGCTCCTAAATCTGTTGTAAAATTAGCTTCAGGTGTAACTTCAGCTTCTTCAACGCTTAATTGGTCAACTATTACTTTTTTTACTCTGTCAAAAGTATCGCTCATCTTTTTCTCCTTTTCAAATAAATTGATTATCTACGTAAAAACAAAAATTAAATTAATTTTGTGTCTTTTATTATTTAAATTGAAATCATTATATTTTGTCTACAGGTGAATTAATAATGTTACTTTCTGTAAAATTATATCACCAACCCTCCGTCTACTCCAATAACCTGACCTGTAATATACAAATTAGGTTTAGAAAGGAATTTTACCAGATCAGCAATATCTTCTGGAGTTCCTAATCTTTTAAGAGGTATACGTTCTGCGATTTTTTCGGTATCAAGTTTTTCTGTCATCGGTGTTGCAATAAATCCCGGAGCCACTGCATTAGCTACAATACCTCTGGAAGCAAGTTCTTTTGCGATTGTTTTTGTAAAACCGATAACGCCTGCTTTTGTAGAAGCATAATTTGCCTGACCCGCATTTCCGTAAACTCCGGTAATACTTGCCATATTAACGATATTTCCGCTTCTTTGCTTCATCATTACTTTAGCAACAGGTCTTGTTACATAAAATACGCTGTTTAAGTTTGTATTGATAACTCTTTCCCAATCGTCATCAGACATTCTTACAAGCAAACCATCTCTTGTAATTCCTGCATTATTAACAAGCACGTCAATTCTACCGAATTCTTCCATGATTTGGCTGACCATTTTTTCAACTTCTTCACTTTTTGTAACGTCACATGCCATAGCTTTTGCAGTGCCGCCAAGTGCTTCGATTTCTTTAACAACGTTAGCTGCATCAGCTTCGCATGCCGGAACGGGATAATAATTAATAATCGCTGTACAACCGTCTTTTGCAAGTTCTATAGCGGTAACTCTTCCAATTCCGCTTGATGCTCCGGTTATTAATGCTATTCTTTTTTCTTCACTCATTATTTTAGGAACCTCCCTAATTTTCTAATCATCAGTATTTATTTAAACACCAACTTCTGTAACACACTCACTTAACATTTTTTCCAATGATTCAACATCAGAAACATTATAAACATTTGCTGTTTTGCAAATTTTCCTTATCATACCCGACAAAACCTTGCCCGGTCCTATTTCTATAAAAGTATCTACGCCCTGATCAACCATATAGTTGATTGTTTGTTTCCAATAAACTGAAGAATAAATCTGTTTAATCATTTTTGATGAAAATTCCGCTTTATCTACAGTTGCTCTGGCATCTACATTAGTTACAACAGGAATTCCCGCATCGTTAACATTGGTGTTATTGACATATTTTTCAAATTTTTCAGCTATAGGCTTCATTAAAGGCGAATGAAATCCTCCACTTACAGCAAGAGGTATAACTCTTTTAGCTCCCAGCTCTTTTGCAAGCTCATTAGCTTTTTCAACGGCGGCTGTTTTTCCGCTTATAACAGTCTGGTCAGGCGTATTATAATTTGCTGCACAAATAATACCTGCTAATGATGATTCATTAACCAATTGCGCAATTTTATCGTCATCCATGCCAAGAATTGCTGTCATGCTTCCTGCCGGCGCTTCATTCATTAATTCTGCGCGCTTTTGTACAAGTTTTATAATTTCAGGCAAGTTGATAACTCCTGCTGCATAAAGAGCAGAGTACTCACCAAGGCTATGACCGGCTAAATAATCGGGTACTATGTTGCATTTTGCTTTTAATACTTCGTATGCGGCAATTGATACTGCCAGTATTGCGGGCTGTGAATTAATTGTTTGTTTTAAATCCTCTTCATTTCCTTCAAAACAAAGATTTGAAAGATTTTTTCCCAGTATAAAATCAAATTCGTTAAATATTTTTCTGGCAACATCATATTTTTCAAACAAGTCTTTTCCCATCCCAATATACTGAGAACCCTGACCGGGAAAAACAAAAGCAACTTTATTCATTCGCAAAACCTCTTCATAATCATCCTTGTTTTCTCTTATCTTTTGCTCTCCATCTGACAACAGCAGTTCCCCAGGTTAATCCTGCTCCAAAACCGCTTAATACCAGTGTTGACGGATAATCTATTTTATTTTCTTCAATTGCATCTGTCAAGGCAATTGCTATGGATGCAGACGAAGTATTTCCGTATTTATGAAGATTTACATAGAATTTTTCTTGATTTTCCTGTAATTTATCTGCAATAGACTGAATTATTCTTACATTAGCCTGATGCAAAATATATTTATCAACATCATTAACCGTTAAATTTATGCTTTTTAGAACATACATTATCGATTCAGGTACAGAATTTATTGCAAATTTATAAATTTCACGACCATTCATGTTTACGCATTGCATTTCCGGTGTATTTTGTTCGACAAGCGGACAATTAATTCCTGTTAAAGGAATTTTTAATTCGCCGGCTTTTGTTCCATCAGCGCGGATATCTATAGAAAGAACATCATTCTGTCCATCCTGTGACCTTTGAACCAATAAAGCACCTGCTCCATCACCAAAAAGCACACAAGTTGACCTGTCATTCCAGTTTACAAACCGGGAATGAATATCAACACCAACTATAAGAACATTTTTATATTCACCTGAAGCTATAAAACTGTTTGCAATTTTTAACCCGTAAATTAAACCGCTACAAGCTGCTACAATATCAAAAGCTGCCGCATTCGATGCTCCTATTGCTAATTGAACTTCACAGGCAGTTGACGGATACAAATTATCAGGTAAAGAAGTTGCGCAAATAATTAAATCTATATCTTTTACATCAACACCTGAAAATTCTATTGCTTCTATTGCTGCTTTTGCCGCTAACGAAGCGGCTGTTTCGTTTCCGCTTACAACATGTCTTTCTTTAATTCCTGACCTGCTAAAAATCCACTCATCATTTGTATCAACAAGTTTAGTAAGGTCATCATTTGTTATTACATTTTCCGGTAAACATTTGCCAACACCTGTTATTGTTACCGGGTATCTTTTGTCTATCATAATTTATTTGACTCGTATAATCTGGATATTTTTCCGTTTACGTCTTTTTCTACCGACTCTTTAGCTACTTTAATAGCGTTTTTTATAGCAACTGCCTTACTGCTTCCATGCGAAATTACGCATGTTCCTTTTATTCCAAGCAATAACGCTCCGCCGTATTCATTATAATCCGTTTTTTTTCTTAATTTCATAAGCGCGGGTTTTGCTATCCATGCCCCGATTTTGGCAAGTAATGATGAATAAAGCGATTCTTTAAACTGCCTTATTATCATAGAAGCAACACCTTCGGTAACTTTCAAGGTTACATTGCCCACAAAGCCATCACATATAACTACATCGCAGATACCTGAAAACATTTCCCTTCCTTCAACATTCCCTACAAAATTAATTGTAGAGTTTTCTTTGGAAGTAAAAAGCTTGTATGTATCCTGCGCAAGTGTATTCCCTTTGCCTGATTCGCCGCCTATATTCAAAATTCCCACTCTGGGGTTGTCAACGCCTATAACTTTTGATGAAAATGCGCTTCCCATGATAGCGAACTGGTAAAGATTTTCGGGTTCGCATTCACTGTTGGCTCCCGCATCAAGAAGTACTACAGGCTTGTCCATAGTTGGTAAAACAACTGCAATCGCCGGTCTTGATATACCCGGCAATCTGCCAAGCCCAAAAAGACTCGCCGCCATAGCAGCTCCTGTACTTCCAGCTGCCACAAGCGCGTGTGCATTTCCTTTTGCCACTTGGTCAACAGCAACAACTATAGAAGCGTCTTTTTTTCTTCTAATTGCGCTACCCGGCGCTTCACACATCTCAATAACTTCATCTGCCTTTATGATTTCAATTTCAAGACCTGTTACATCATATTTAGCTAATTCTGCATTAATTTTGTCAACCTGACCAACGAGTAAAACAGGTATCTTATACTCCCTTGCTGCGAGTACAGAACCCTTTACAATTTCTTCCGGTGCGAAATCCCCACCCATTGCGTCTACTGCAATTTTTATCGACATTTTATTTTACTCTTTACCCTTTTATATAAGTGATCGATTTTCCGTTTTTATTAAGTATGCCGATCACTAATCCCGATTATTATACGAATAAGCTATTTATTATTTTTCTGCAAGCTTTTCGCTAACAAGTTTTCCGCCATAAAAACCACAATTTGTACAAACTGTATGAGTTAAAGCCATTTCATTACAATTAGAACATTTAACCATCTCTGGAAGTGTTGCTTTCCAATGTGATCTTCTATGTCCTTGTGCGCATTTACCTGCTCTTTTCTTTGGAACTGCCATAATATTACCTACTTTCATTAAATTATATTAATTAAATTTTATTTATTTTCATCATCGCTATAGTTATTTTCTGAAAAAGATTTAAATACTTCAAGTCTTTCATCAATATATTTTTCATTTTTTATTTTTTTATACGCTTCTGAGCCTTCACAACCGTCGTTACAAATTTTTTTCAGAGGAATTTCAAGAATAATGGTTTGATACAAAAAATCATTAATGTCTATTTCATCCCTGCCTCTTAATTCTTCGACAAATTGTCCTTTTGTTAACTCATATTCTTTCTGATCGACTGAAACTATACTTTCATTAACAAAATCTTCATCCACATCAACGTCTACATTGTAGTCATATTCTCCAAGACACCTGTCACATACCAACTTTAAATCTGTTTTTACATGACCTTTTATATTAACTCCATAACTGGTAACTGCAACATTAAGAACCGCATCAACAGGAATATCATTTTCAAGTTCTTGAATTTTTTCCTGAAAAGTAATATTCATCATTTGTTCGGGTATATTTTGCAATTCCTTAATATTAATTTTCAATTTCTATCACTATCTTAATAAAATCTTTATATGTATACGTTTTTATTCTATTAACTACAGATTTTTTGTCAATAATAAAAGAATTATTAAACACTGACAAGCAAAATTCCTTAATTTAATTCTTTTAATTTTAAAATTCTTTGTTTAGCATCAGAAAATTTAGCTGCCCCCGACACACCTTTAAGAAATTTTTCATAAGCTTTTATCGCTTCTTGAGGCTTATTTTGTTTTTCGAGAATCAGACCGAGATTATAATAAGCCTGATAATAATCCGGTTTCAATTTAATTGCATACTGAATTGCTTCAAGAGCTTTATCATAATTGCCCAACTCTTTGTAAGCGATCGAAAGCCCTATATATGCTTCAAAAAAGCCGCTGCTGTAGTTTATTGCCTGATTATAATAACTTATTGCTTCACTCATTTTTCCTGAAGTTAAGCAAGAATTCCCTTTAAAATAATAATATTCAGGATCCTGAGAATATGCTGCTCTCGCCCCAAATATTATTGCTATAAAAAACAATCCGGCTAAAAAATATTTCTTCATTTTCTTCACAAAAAAATTTCTTAATTCTGAACTTTACATTTATTATTATACATCGTCCAAAAAATTAAGAAATTTTTTGTTTTTTAACAGCTTTTTAATTTGTTATATAATAATTTAAATTAAATTGAACCTTAAAAACTTAATACAGCGTCGAAAGACAAGGCAGCCCTCTGCCTGGAATTGCGAAGCGGGAGTGTAAGCCGAAACGGCGACGCGAAGGCGGCGGCGTACAGGCTGAACTCATTCTCAGAAGGGGGGATGAAGATGATAGTACTCTTAACAGAAAAAGAGTTACTAATTGCAATAGTAACTCTTTACATTCTGATTAAAAAGTAATCACTTTATCGGCAGTGGGATTTTTCTCACTGCCCCCTGTATTAAGTATTTTAACATAATTATTTAAAATTTAAAGTCTTAAATAAAAGGAGAAAAATTATGATAAAAAAAGGCAAAGCATGGGTTTATAAAGATGACGTTGACACAGATGTTATTATTCCTGCAAGGCATCTTAACACCACAGACGCGCAGGAATTAGCAGTTCATTGCATGGAAGATATTGATGAATCTTTCGCAAAAAACGTTAAAGAAGGCGATATTATAATTGCAGGAGAAAATTTTGGGTGCGGAAGCTCAAGAGAACACGCGCCGATTGCTATTCAAGCCAGCGGAGTTTCTGTCGTAATCGCAAAAAGTTTTGCAAGAATTTTCTTTAGAAACGCAATAAATATAGGGCTTCCTATTTTAGAAAATGCAGATATAGCTAAAGAAACTGATCCAGGAGATGAAATTGAAGTAAATCTCGACAAGGGAGAAATCAAAAATTTAACAAAAAATAAAACTTACCAAACAAATCCTTTCCCAAAATCCATTCAAGAACTTATTGAAGTAGGCGGTTTGATTAATTACACGCAAAAAAAGCTGGGCATTAAGTAATAAGGGGCGTAAAAATGACAAATACTTATAAAATAGCGGTACTTTCAGGAGATGGAATCGGTCCTGATGTTATTGAACAGGGAATAAAAACATTAAACGCAATTTCCGAGAAATTCGGTCATAAATTTGAATACAATTACGGGTTAATAGGCGGCGCTGCAATTGATGAAAAAGGCGTTCCTCTTCCTGATGAAACTCTTGAACTTGCTAAAAATTCTGATGCGGTTTTTCTTGGAGCTGTCGGTGACTGGAAATACGATACTCTTCCTCCTGAAATCAGACCGGAAAAAGCTCTTTTAGGCATCAGAAAAGCTCTGGGGCTTTTTGCAAATTTAAGACCGGCTGTTATGTACGACGAACTTGTATCTTCATCAACCTTAAAAGAAGAATTCGTTAAAGGTGTAGACATCATGATAGTAAGAGAACTGACAGGCGATGTTTATTTTGGCGAACCAAAAGGCATAGAAGAAAGAAACGGTCAAAAGGTCGGCTTTAACAACATGATTTACTGGGAATACGAAGTCGAAAGAATCGCTAAAATTGCTTTTGAAATAGCAATGAAAAGAAATAAAAAGCTTTGCTCTGTTGATAAAGCAAACGTACTCGATGTTTCAAGATTGTGGAGAGAAGTTGTTGTCAGAGTATCAAAAGATTATCCTGAAGTTGAACTTTCTCACATGTATGTTGATAATGCAGCTATGCAGTTAATCAGAAATCCGAAACAGTTTGATGTTATGGTTACAGGAAATATTTTTGGCGATATACTTTCAGATGAAGCGTCAATGCTTATAGGTTCTCTTGGAATGCTTGCAAGCGCAAGCTTGACAGATAATGGTCCTGCCATGTATGAACCATCCCACGGAAGCGCGCCTGATTTAAAAGGTCAAGACAAAGTTAACCCGATTGCAACAATAATGTCCGTTGCCATGATGCTAAAATACAGTTTTAACCTCGATAAAGAAGCAGAAACAGTGGAAAAAGCCGTAAAAGAAGTTCTTAAATCAGGTTATAGAACTTTCGACATTATGAGCGAAGGACAAACCCTTGTCGGAACTTCAGAAATGGGTGACTTGATAGCTAAAAAAATTCTTACTTGTCATTGTGAGGAGGAGCAAAGCGACGACGTGACAATCTCATAATATTACAAAATCTTGCGAGTCCCACGCTCACTTCGTTCGCTCGGAATGACAACAAAAAAGTCCCGCTAGTTAGCGGGACTTTTAAATGTTTTATACTACTCAAAGAGAGATTCGAGAATACTGGCATTTTCACCAGCTAAACTATTTTCTCTGACTTTTGACTTATGAATATAAGTCCTCAATGCTTCACGAATCAATTCACTTCTTGATCTTTGCTCATTATCAGCAATGTTGTCAATCATTGAAAGGAATTCGTCCGGCATTGAAATAAGTACTCTTGCCATGAATAATCCTCCATTTTTTTTAACCAGCTACATTTGGTTTTTACTTTTGATACTCAATTTTTTTAATCAGCTACAATTTTAAATTGAAATATCTTTCTTACTTATATAAAAACGATTCGTTATATAAAATTGCTATACTTTTATATATAAACTCCAAATTTTACATTTCGTTACAAAAAACAAATTATTAAATGCTTAAAAATGCCTGTATATTAGGATTTATTCAATCGCTTTTTTAGAATTTTTTTTAATTATATTAATTTATGTTAAGAAAAAGCCATTTTTTTATATATAAAACAACAACTATATATACTTATTACTGCATCGATAATCTTTGTTTAATACTTTTATCAACAGAAATTAAAGCTTCATTTCCTACAAATTGCTCAAGTGCTACTCTTGTATTGAGAACTTTTTGACGAGCTTTGTACTGATCAGTAATTGATTCATTATAAAATACATTCGCTACAGCTTTAAGATCAGAAGATTTTTTTTGTAGCGACTCATAATAATTTTTTCTATTGTTTAAAACTTGATCAACATAATTAAGATCAGCTAAAGCTCCCATATAATCGCAATATAAATTCACCAGCTTATTCTGGAGATTATCAGTTTCCTGAGCCAGCAATACTAAATCGGAGTCTGTTACTTTTGAAAGATGAGCATTTAATTCAGCATTATCGGAAGAAAGCAATGAATTTAGCATACCTCCCCCTATAACAGCGCTTGTAGCTGCTACAGGATCACCTACGCCAACCCCTATCATTGATGCTATGCTTGTAAGAGGGGAAAGTATCTTTTTAACAGCATCTTTTTTTTCAATTTTTCCGTCAGGATTTGAAAGTTTTAAAATAGCAAATCTTATAGTTTCATTTCTTTCTACAGCAGCATTCCAGAGAATATTTAAATCCGACAGCATGCTGCTTTTATCGTTTTTTAATTCAGAACCTGCTTCCTGCGCCAATTCTTTTACACTTTTATCCGAATAAACATTTATATTTGCGTTAGATATAGATGGAAGAGTTTTCTCAGGAGCTTCTTTAATATCTGAAATCAAAATTTTGCCCAGCATAAGATTATTTAATGTATCACTGCCCGCAAGTCTTTCCAATTCCAGTCTGTGAGTTTTTACTTCCCTCATTAAATTCATTTCATCTTTTAATGCGTTATCGTACATAACTTTTGCAGTCATTATAGCAATGGGTGCATTAGCTCGAATAGCTACCGAATATGCCATTTTTTGTTTTAAAACTTCCTGCCGCGCTATTTTTAAAGATTCTAAATCACTTTTATATTCATAATAATTTTTAATCATTCTATCCTGCAAATCTTCCACAAGTCTAGCAAGATGGATTAATTCAGTATCAGTCAGCGGAAGCTGTTTGGGCATTTCCTTTGAAGAAATTACTCTGTTTGCAATAGTTCCGGTTGCTGAAGACATACTGGAAGTAAGCGGGTCAGCCCCTAAAAGCCCTGGTAAGATTGCTACTCCACTAATTAAAGTTCCTACGGTCTTAGCCATTATTGATGAATGTACTCTTCTTTGTTCTGCGGGCATGGCTAATTTTTTCAGCGCAAACTTAATTATTGGGTTTCTGTCAATTGTAGATTCCCATAAAACTTTGATATCAGCTACATCCATCTTTTTTTGAACCTGAAAATACTGGTTCATCATTTCTTCTTTAGATTTAAATAATTGACCGTCAATTTGTTTAACAGGTTCAGTCACATTGATTTTAAGTTTATTATCATTTTTAATGTTTAATTTTACTTCGTTCTGAGAAATCCTGTTAATAGATTCCCCTTCATTAGCCAAAACTTTGCCATTTGTAAAAATCAATATCGTTAATAAAAAGATAATAATTTTTAAATTACTCATTAAACATCCATGCCTTTATTATTTATTCATACTACTTTATAGCACACAAAAAAATTTCTTTATAGAACACATGGTCAAGCCGCATCTTCTATTATAAATAAATAATATTTTTTCTTTTCTTAAATATTTTATGCCTTGAAATGACAATATGCAGAGCATTCATGCTTATTTACAAAAAAAATAATAAGTGTACTTTTTACAATATTGTAAATAAGTGTAAATATTACGCTTAAAAATGTCATGTTTTAAAAATTTTAGTTTTATAATTAATTATATAATAAAGATATGACCTCTAACTCTCTATTTTGAACTAAAAACCTCTAACCCCCTTGGAGGTTTTTTTTTGTCTAAAAATTAAAAAAGGAAAATGCCATGCCTAAAAAAGTTAATACTATTAGAACTAATGCCATATTTAATAAAATATTTACAATATTAAAAATATTTACAATATTTTAAAACGAACATAAACAGATGCCTGAATGTTTTTAGTCATTGTTTAAATAAATTAACATATTTTATTTTAGTTTTAGGCAATTTTTTTCAAATTATTGTTTTATTATTAATAAGGGAAAAAACATTAAACTATCTGTTTAATTGTTTCGGTATTTATTAAAGGTTAATAATTGTAGTTTTTAATACGGCAGGAGGAAAGAAATGGTAATGATGGATGAAGTTTTAGAAAACAATGGAAATACGGAAGAATTATTAGGACTTGATAACAAAAAAAATATCAAAAAATCAAACTTAAGCAGAATAGATATTTCTGCGTTGCCTGATAGGCTTCCGGATTTTAGAAATTCATCAAAAACAAAAGATAATATTCTTTCTGATTGGCTTATTAACTGGATTAATTCAGGTTTAAAAGAAGACAAAATAAGACCGAATCAATTATTACCTCAAAAAAATATTATTGCTAATAAAGTAAATGTCAGCATAGGTACAGTTCAAACAGCAATCAGACTTATTGAAGACCTCGGATATGTTGAATCAAAACAACGCATAGGCACATTTATTTGTAACAGAACAAACCCTGATAAAGAATTAAGAAAACAAACTTCTAAAAGAGAAAATGCTATTGAAGCTTTAAAGAAAGTAATTTATCAAAATAAATATGAATTAGGTACATTACTTCCATCTTCAAGAGAACTTTCAAAAATTATAGGAAGTGCGCCAAATACAACAAGATTGGCTCTTGAATATCTTGCAAGCAACGGATTAATTGAATCAAAAGGTTCAAGAGGAAATAAATCAAACTGGATATTAAAAGAAGTACCTCAAATTTCGGAAGAAGATACAGAAACCTCATCAGAACTTGATACTGATACTCTTGTAGATCAAGTAGAAAGAGATCTTAAAGAACTTATAGTTCAACAATATAAAATCGGTGATAAATTAATGTCGCACTACGACTTGGCTGATACACTTAAAGTAAGTATAAAAACAGTTCATGACGCAATGAAAAGACTCGTTGAACAAGGCATACTTCAATCAAAAAGAGGCAGATACGGCACATTCATATTACGTTTGCCATCAGACAAACAATTAATGACAGGTAAAGAAAGTGAAATCTTTGCACCTGCATTCCAGGCAAGCCTTTACAACTACGAAAAAGTTGAAATTCACCTTAAACAATATATTAAAGAAAATTATCAGCTTGATGATAAACTTCCTGCTATGGGCAAACTTGCGCTAGATCTAAAAGTAAGCAGCAATACAATTAGAAAAGCCCTTCAAAGAATATCAGAACAAGGTATCGTAAAATTCTCAAGAGGCAGATACGGCGGAACTTTTATTACAAACATGCCTGAAGAAACAGAAGAAAAAACCGCTTCACTCACATGGTTATCAATCAATCCCGAAGTGGCAAATATTTACAGCACAATAAAGAAATAGTAAAATTATAGAAATAAACAAAAAAGCCTGTTATTACAGGCTTTTTTGTTTATTAAAATTTTTCATTCTTTAATAGTTTAAAATCCAAACAGATAAACTTAAACCTACTGAAAAACTTACCCATAATAAATACGGAATCAACAAATATGATGCTTTAGGGGATAATTTATAGAACTTATAAAAAGTAAAAAATATTGATAACCAGAGTAAAAATATTACAAAAAATCCGCCTATAATAGATCTTAGCCCAAAAAATACAGGTACCCATAAAGCGTTAAAAAATAATTGAACTCCAAATATTATTAAAGCATGTGTTTTCCTAGCTGAATTTTCTGTATTTAAAACCATAAACAAGGATATTCCCATTAATAAATACAAAATCGTCCATACTGGCATAAAACTCCAGATGGGTGGGGTAAATTCAGGTTTAAAAATATATTCATACCAGATTAATGATTCTTTACTTACAGCTAATTTTCCTATTATACCTGCGCTCAAACATAATAATAGTGACCCGCTTAATTTTAAAATACTTATTTTGTCAAACCTTTTTAAATTCATATTTTGCATCTTTATTTACCTTTATTTTTAATAATTAATGTCATTAATAATATTACAAAAAAACGTTAATATGCAATTTATAATCTGTTAAACTTTTGTAAATGTGCTATGATTTTATTACTAAATGAAAGAGCTTAGATAAAGAATTTATTATGTGCACAGAAAAACAAGATATTAAAATCGTACTGGATATTGAAACTACAGGTCTTGATTATAAAAGAGAAAAAATAATCGAATTTGCAGCCGTAAAACTTGTAAACAATACAATTACAGAAGAATTTGAAACACTGGTAAACCCGAAACAAGAAATTAGATCATCAAGTATAAGCATACACCATATAACACCAGATATGGTGGAAGATGCGCCAACAATAGAAGAAGTAATGCCCAAAATCCTGGATTTTATTCAGGATTATCCTATTATCGGACATAATGTAATATTTGATTACAGCTTTATAAACAGAGCATGCGAAGAACTTTACGGAAAAACAGTACAAAACCATAGAATTGACACATATCAAATGTACAAAGAAGTTTTTCCTGATGACCCATCGCATGGACTGGAATCTTTGATGAACAGATTTAAAATAGATTTCCCGCTACATCATAGAGCAATGGCAGATGCAAAAGGTTTAGCCTATGTTTATCCGCATTTAAAAATATTTCATGATAAAAAAAGAAACTGGCAATTATCCCAATTAGACAATATAGAATATTTGCTTGAAAGATATCTTCGGATTCAACAAGCTATTCAGATGCTTCAGGCAGAAATGGCTGATATAAAGTCCGTTTTTAAAGTCCATTTTGAAGAAAGCGGCAGAGAAATTAAAGCAACGACAGGTGAAATGCTTGTTAGTTATTCAAGACCTTCATATAATTATGATTCAGAGCGAATAAAAGATATTATTGATCCGACAGGACTTCATGAAAGAGCATTCAAATTAAACAGCGGTTTTATAGAAAGACTTATTAATGATTCCTCCACTGATTCGGAAATGCGAAATCAATTAATGTCATGCCGCACTCGTATAAGTGAATCTAAATCTGTATCAATTCAAAAACCCGAAAAAACTCCGGCATATTCAACCGAAGAATAAAAAGCTTTAAAAATAGAAACTCCTCTTTTTGCCACGCAAAAGAGGAGTTAAATTAGAGTTACTGGGGAGAGTTTTTTGAATTTTTATTTGCTTGCCTGTTCGGGATACATTTTGATTGCTTCCGAAGCGGCTGTTTTTACATTTGCAGCGCTGTCTTTTTGAGCTTCGCCGAGAATTGCTCTCATTGTTTCAGCATCTTTTTTATCTTGTGGATCTGCAAGATTTATAAGAGCTGCAATACCTGCTTCTCTTACTTCAGGATTTGCATCTTTTTTAACAATATCTGCAATTTGTACGATACCTGGAACTTCATTCATTGAAACTGGAGGTATATTAATTTTCTTAGCTTCTTCATTCATTTCTTGTTTAAAGTATTTTTGAAGCATTGCTAATGTCCACATGCCTATAATTCTATTTTCATCAGCTTTCTTTTTATCTTCTGCGGCTAGTTTAGAGGTGTCTTTAGTAGCAATATCAGCTAATCCTAAAAATGTTTCTTCTTTAATTAAATTTGGTTTTAAGAGGGTATCAACTTTTTCTTTAGTTTGTTTAACATCAGGTTTACTAGGATCTGCACTATAAAGCTGATTTGCTGCTTCTGCAACTCTTGCAAATTGAGCGATAGTTTGTATAGCTTTGCCTTGCTGTTCTATAGTCGCTTCAGGAGCGCCCTGTTTAGGACAAATCACACTTAATGATTCTATAAGAGGTCTAATAGCTTCCTGATCTTGTTGAGGATTTGCAGCAGGAGCGGCAGGCGCCTGCGCTTGTTCTGCGGCAGGTTTTTGAACTTGATCAATAGCAGCCGGTGGTGGTGCTATTTGCTGTTGCGGTTGTTGAACATATTGTGGCGCCGGCGGAACTGCTCCAACCATTGAAGATGGAGGAATTGCCGCAGGTAACGGCTGCATTCCTACTTGTTGAGGAATTTGAGGCATTACTTGATAAGGATAACATGGAGCTGCTTGTGACATTTGAGTCATTCCGGGATAAACAGGCGCTTGTTGAGCTTGAAAATCATTAAGTCCCGGAACTTGTGGCGGTTGCAAACCGTTCATTTCTATACTTACTGTTGAAATTTTAGGTGAATAAGCATGTGATGGTTGTTGAGGTTGTCCATAATTTCCATAAACAGGACTATAAGGAATACTGTTATAAACAGGCATAACTCCTGCTTGAGGTACAGGACATGGGGCAATACATGGTATCGGTAACTGCTGTGTATAATCTGGTGCTGCCGGCATCATGCTTGGTGCGTACATTTGTTGCGGATTTACATTTTGGATCATTTTCTTCCCCTTATTTATCTCTAACTTTCTATTGTTTATTTTTAAAATTCGTTCAATTCTTTAAAACAGGAACATAATAATTAATTGCCTTTTTTTCTTGATTTATTAAGAAATATTACAAACTATTTTTTATTCATGTAATTTTCCTACTCCTAAAACATCATGTACAAAGAATTTTCCTGCTCCGAGCACTAAAAGCCCTGCGGAAACAGCTGATGTATAAGCAGCGGCTGTTTTATTTTTAATTAGTTTAGGAGCGCCTATAGCTAAAGCTGAAAGAGCTATTGGAACAATATGATCTGCTGTTTCAGTAACCCAATTCACTACATGATTTTTTGCGGTTAGTAAAAATGGATAGAAAGAGTTATCAAACTTTTGTTTCAACACAAATCTTTTAACTTTTTCCAATAAATGAGATTCTCTTGATGAAGAAAGATGTTCTATATGCATATCAAGATAACTTTTTCCAAGTTCATCTTTTGTTTCACGGCGCGCTTTTGCGTTTCCGTCTTTTACAATACTGTAGGCGGATAAAACAGCGCCTGCCGCGCCGATTGCCATTGAAGGTATTTTTATTAACATATTGTTAGCCATAAATAATCACCTATCTTGACACTAAATTAAGTTTTTGACCCGGAACGTCATTAGTAGTTTTAACTTCCGGTTGTTTTGCTGTTAATTTTGCTAAAAGCAAATCAGCTGTTTCTGAATTGCCAAAATTATCTTTAGCATCTCTTATTGACTGCAAACGCTGTTCTGTAACTTGATTTCCGTTTGCGTATCCATTTTCAATTGACTGCATTGCTGCAAGTACAATCGGTTTTGAGCTGTCCTGCAACGCCATATTCAGAAGATTTGTAAGTCGTGGATCGTCTTTTCTTGTTTCATCTTCTTTAAATCTGTTTACAAGTTCCGCTACTGCGTGTGCTCTTTCGTTTTTATCATTATTATTTAATTTTTTTTCAAGCTGTTGCACGGAAACATCAGTTAATTCAACTACAGGTTTTTTATTATTTTTCATCTCATTTTTGGTTTCTTCCGGTTTTTTTTCAGGTGCCGGAGTCGGTAAAACTTCTTTTTTAGACTCGGTTGTTTCTTTTTTTGTATCTTGAATAGGATTATTTATAGGAGGATAATAAGGCATAGCAGAAGGAGCAGCAGATGACTGCATTGTCGGATTAACTCCGTTGATAGTAATATTAACCGCGCCTACACTTGAGTTTTTACTATCTTGAGGTATTTGCGGAGGAACCGGTATCGGATAAACCTGTCCTTGTTGTACTAAAGGCATATATCTAGGAATATAATTATTGCTTTGAACGGGCTGACATACAGGAATTTGCCTCTGTATATATTGTGGAGGGATACATACAGGAATTGGTTGTACAGGAATATTGTTCTGTACCGGCTGCATATATATAGAATTTTGAACATTTTGTGAAGACATTTACTTTTACTTTCCTGATTTTCCTAATTTTCCTTCCCATGAGCAACAAGCAAAAACACTTGTTAATTATATAAACAATTGTTTTAATAAAAATTTGCGTTATTTATTGAAAATATTAAGTACTGTAACAGTTATCAAAATTTATAAATTATTTGGAGGTGTTTTATAATAGAACTAATCTATATTATTATTGATAATGAAAAAATCCTTAGAAGGTATAAATTTTATGAGTTTTAATTACGAACAGGAAATAGACGAATTTCAAAAAGAGCTGGACGAATTTCCACAATATTTATGCAGAATGTGCGGAAGATGCTGTAAATCAATAGCAACATCTGATTCGCATGAAGAACTTGAAAGACTTGCAGAGCTTGGCAATCAGGAAGCAAAAGTGTTTATTGATATCTTCAAAAGGTTTCCTTCAATAGAAGAAGCCAGAAAAGTTGTCCCCGAACAAGTAGAGCAGGTTCTTAACGAATTAAGCTTAAAAGAAGATTTTGATATAAATACAGTGTCTTTTTATTACTGTCCTCATATTACAGAAGAAAATTTATGTTCAATGCACGGGAAAAGACCAACTGTTTGCAGTAGAGCGCCGCACCATGGCTGGTCTTGTATGCCGCCGGGATGTGGTTTTGAAGGCTGGCAGTTTGAACTTAGAGAAAAATATAAAGGGATGGCACGCAGATTAAAAGAACACTTAACTGCAATAGAGGCAGTATCTGATGACGGAAAAGTTCCCGGAAAAGAAATGACTATAGAAGAATTAAGAAAAATTATTGAAGAAAAAATAAAACCCTGGAGTAAATACGGTTCTATGTTCTGGTAAGCAGCAACGCTGCGCCATTAAGGACTATAAATATAATAGCTATACCAATTTCAAAAAGAAAACGAAAAATGAGAAATAGAAAACAAAAAGGGCGAGCAGGGAACGAAGTGACCGTAGCGAGCCAAAAAACTAACTCTAGCCCCCTCCCTTGAGGGAGGGGGTTGGGGGTGGGTGTAAATAATGATTTATTTAAAAAGGTATAACAATGTCAGATGCAGTAAAAAGAATACAAGAATTATTAAAACTCCCCCAGAAATTATGTAAAATGTGCGGAAGCTGTTGTCATATTGCAACTTTTAAAGGCGGCTTATCTTATGAGCAGGTATTAGAACTTATTGCAGATCCTGAATCCGATCCTATACAAGTAGATGGAGCCAAAGATTTTCTCACAATATTTGAGCCTTACGATTCACACGAAACTGTAAAAAAAATCGCGCCTGAATTTTTCGAAAAAGTTATGAAACAAGTGGGCAAGCCGAACATGTCTTTCTTTAGATGCAGGTATATCGGGGAACATGGCGGATGCTTAATTCATGAAGACCGCCCGCTGTTATGCAGAATGTATCCTGTGCCTCATGAAAGAACTTTATTTTTCCCCGGCTGCGGATTTGAAGAGCAAAGTATTGCAAACTGGAAAGAAATTCAGGAAATAGTCGAAGAAGTCAGAACAAGATCAGAACAAGCCTCTTAATATTTAAATTTTGATAAACCGTGCATTAAGAAATATTAAAAACGATTTTTCCACAGATAGTGTAGTTTCTCAGGAAATTACACTATTTTTTACATACTCAAATATCAATTTTTATTTTTAGGGTTTTTGTATTAATTGTAATCAAACAATTTTATTATTAACGAGGTTAAATAAAGTGAGCGTACAAAATATATGTTTACATAGAGTAAATACTAATAAATTAGACAATATCAGGTATAATAATTTAAGTCTTTTAAAACCCCAAAATTGTGATGTTGTAACTTTTTCAGGAACAAATAAGTTATACAAAAAGTATAAGATTAATCCTGATGAAGTAAAAATTGTTGCAACATCCGAAATTAAAATAGACCGTGAAACCAAAGTAAAACTAATTGAGAAGATTCTAGAAGCCCATGAACATGCTCAAAAAAATTTTTTATGGGGAAATATTGCAAAAGCGGGATATGCAACAAATATAGGTTTAGCTAATGGTTCATGGCATCTGGCAACTAATTTTAACAATACTCGAAACGAAATTTCTGCTATATGCGGCGAACGCTCAACATTATTGGGAGCTTATAATGATACTATTAAAAAATTATCGCTAACAAAATTAAAAAAGAATAAAACTTATATAAATAAAACTCAAAAAGGCTTTCAAGCTACTTATCTTGCAATGTCGAGTTATAAGCCAATAGGCACTGACAAAAATGCCGCATCTCCTTGTGTAGATTGCTTAAGTTGGTTTAATACAGACAGAATCTTTAAAGATAATACCCGTGTAGCATCTCTTGAAAAAGATGAAAACAGTTCATTATGTTTAAAAATTAAAACATTAAAAGAAATGCTACCATATAGAAATGAAAAAGAATCAATTATTAATTGTGATAAAAAAATTCGGGAACTAGGTTTTGATATAACTCCAGACGCAACAGAAGTGATGAAGAAAAAGAACATTTCTAATGATCAAATTTTAAAATTAATTGAGGAAGCAAAAAACACTCATGATTCAAATGAATGTACGGATTTTTCTACACAAAATATTGGAGCATCTGTATTAACTAATAAAGGGGACATTATAACCGGCAAAAAAATTGACTGGTCAAAAAGATGGTTTATGGAGCCAGCCGAATTTGCAATTTCAAAAGCGGTAGAAAATTCGCCAAAGAATACAATTATCAATGCTATGGCATATTATGGCAAAGGCATTATAGTTGATGAAAATGGAATTGAGCATAGAGACGGAGTAGTTAGCTTAGAAACACTTGGAAGGGTTAAAACAAAGTACGGAAGTAGCGAAACGCTTGTTCTAAGTGTAATTGATGATAAAATTGCAGTTCGAACAATTGACAATTATATGCCAGAAAAATTTAGCTTTATTCAAGACTATTTGAAACAAAAATAAATAAAAAGTTACATAAAGACCAGTCTGCAAATGAAAAGTGCCGCCAGCATTCCTGCTATATCCGCTACAAGTCCGGCAATTAAAGCATGTCTTATTTTTGAAATTCCAACTGAGCCAAAATATACAGCTATAACATAAAGCGTAGTTTCAGAGCTTCCTGTCATTACAGCAGCTAATCTTGCCATATAAGAATCGCCACCGTATTGATTAGCAATTTCTGTTGTTATTCCAAGCGCTCCGCTGCCTGATAAAGGTCTTATAATCGCAAGAGGAAGAATATCAGCAGGCATACCAATTAAATTTAGAGCAGGAGCCAGCGCATGTGCCAGAAATTCTATTGCGCCGGAAGCTCTAAACATACCGATAGCAACAAGAATTCCTACCAGATAAGGAATTATCTTGACACCGATACTAAAACCTTCTTTTGCGCCGTCTATAAATGTATCGTAAAGAGGAATTTTTTTATATAACGCCGCGCCAAGAAAGGTTAGAAGCATTATAGGCAAAATCCAGACAGAAAAAACATTTACTGCGTGGGCAATAAAGTGTTTTGATATTTGTAATGTTTGAATTAGTGATTCTGTCAAGATTTACTCCTATTTGTCACCCTGAACTTGTTTCAGGGTCTATTCCACGTTGGTCAGATGCAGAAACAAGTTCAGCATGACAGTCTGTATTTTTTTCCACCTCTTCATACTTTTCTTTACTGAAAAAAGGCAATTTCTCAAGAAGCTTTACTACTGTAACAGCGGAAATCAAGGCAATCAATGTTGAAATAAAAGTAGGTCCAATTATTACGGTAGGATTTTTTGCCCCTGCTGCTGCAAGTACTGCAATAATAGAAGCAGGCACAAGCTGAACACCTGCGGTATTAATTGCCAAAAATGTACACATAGCATTACTTGCGACTTTTTTTGACGGATTAAGTTTTTGCATTTCACTCATAGCTTTAATTCCGATAGGTGTCGCCGCATTTGTAACCCCCAGTGCGTTTGCGGTAAAATTCATTGCCACATGCCCAATCGCAGGATGCTCCGGCGGTATATCAGAAAAAAGTCTTTTTGTAACGGGTTTAATAAGCCTTGAAATAAGCGAAACTATGCCGGATTTTTCGGCAAGCTTCATCATTCCGAGCCAAAAAGCCATAACTCCTATTAGAGATATGGAAATTTCAACGGCAAGTTTTGAAGAATCAACAATAGATTGAACTACCGCGTCAATTCTTCCGTTAATCCCGCCTATAATTATTGCCGCCAGTATAAAGAAAAACCAGATATATCCGAGCATAAAATAAATCCTTGATAAATTAAGGTTTCCTATTTATGATTTACATAAACAATATTCTACAGAAATTTGAAGAAAAAGGTAAGTACTTAATGATAAAAGCTGCTATTGTTGGATCAACGGGTTATGCGGGCGAAGAATTAACAAGAATATTGCTTCAGCACCCGGAAGTTGAAGTTTCCCATGTAACTTCTCATTCTTTCACAAATCAAAGATATGATAGCATTTATCACAGTTTTAATAAAAGATTTGATAATATTTGCGAGGAAGAAAACATTGAAAAGCTCGCAAATGACTCTGATGTAATATTTATAGCGCTTCCGCACGGCATAGCATCATCCAAAATAACAAAAGAAATACTTAATAAAGTAAAAATCATTGATATAGGCGCTGATTTTAGACTAAAAGACAAAAATATATATGAAGAATGGTATAAAACAGAACATGAAAGTCTGGAACTTCTTGAAGAAAGTGTTTATGGGCTTTGCGAATGGAAAAGAAACGAGATTAAAAAAGCAAGGTTAATTGCAAATCCGGGATGTTTCACTACTTGCGGCATATTAAGTCTTTCTCCTCTTGTAAAAGAAAATATGATAGACCTAAATTCAATTATAATTGACGCAAAGTCAGGTGCTACAGGTGCAGGAAGAACTCTTGATATAGGAACACATTTTACCGAGTGCAACGAAACCACTAAAGCTTACAAAATCGCAAGTCACAGGCATACTCCGGAAATTGAGCAGGAATTAAGCGAACTTGCAGGACAGAAAATCCAAATATCCTTTACACCTCATCTTATTCCTATGCAAAGAGGTATTCTTGCAACGTGTTACGCTAATTTAAAAGATTCTTCAGTTACTTATGAAGAAATAAAAGAAGTTTACAAAAAACATTATGAAAATGAATATTTTATAAGACTCACTGAAAAAGGAGTTTTTCCCGAAACAAAATGGGTAAGAAGTTCAAATTACTGCGATATCGGATTTACAATCGACCGAAGAACAAATAGAATAATTGTCATAGGAGCTATAGATAACCTGATAAAAGGTGCCGCAGGACAGGCAATACAAAATATGAACATAATGTTCGGTATAGACGAAAAAACCGGTCTTGATAATATCCCTATATCGCTATAAACAAGAAAAGATGGAAATATTTATGAATGAATTAAGTCTACAGGAAAATATTATTAAAGAAATAACGGGAGGCATCACTGCCCCAAAAGGTTTTAGCGCAACAGGCGAACATATCGGGCTTAAGAAAAAGAAAAAAGACCTTGCTATTATAATTAGCGAAGTACCTGCAACGGCTTCGGGGGTTTTTACACAAAATTTAGTAAAAGCAGCGCCTGTTTTATGGAATCAGCAGATTGTTAAAAATAAAGTCAGGGGAATAGTTGTCAATAGCGGTAATGCCAACGCATGCACAGGTGAATTAGGCTTTAGACACACTGAAATAATGGCACAGACTCTTGCAGAATCTATAAACGCTACTAAAGAAGAAATAATTGTTTCTTCCACAGGTGTAATAGGTGTTCATTTGCCTATTGATAAGATTGTCGAAGGAATTAAGACAACAGTTATCGGCTTAGAAGCTACAAGAGAAGCCGCTAAAAGAGCCGCTGAAGGAATTATAACTACGGACACTTACACAAAAGAAATTGCTGTTGAAGTTGAAATTGATGAAAAAATCGTTACAATTGCCGGAATGGCAAAAGGTTCGGGAATGATTCATCCGAACATGGCTACTATGCTTTCTTTTGTCACAACAGATGCTGATATTTCAAAAGAAATGCTTGATAAAGTTTTAACAGGCAGTGTGGAAGACACTTATAATATGATTTCCGTTGACGGAGATACAAGTACAAACGATATGGTAATAGTTTTAGCCAATGGAATGGCGCAAAATACTCCAATCGCGGAAGAAAATGAAAATTATTACAGGTTTAAATCAGCGCTTGATTACGTAAATAAATATCTTTCAAAACAAATAGTAAACGATGGCGAAGGCGTTACAAAAGTCCTCGAAGTTGTGGTGAAAGGCGCTTTAACAAAAGAAGACGCCAGAAAAATAGCAAAATCAATAATTTGCTCGAATCTTGTAAAAACAGCTTTTTTCGGAGAAGACGCGAACTGGGGAAGAATTCTTTGCGCGGCAGGTTATTCAGGCGCAAATTTTAATCCTGAAAAGACCAGCATAAGTTTTTCCAGTTTAGGCGGCGAGATTTTGCTTTTTACAAACGGCGAGCCTATAAAATTCGACGAGGATAAGGCTCTTCAAATACTTAAAGAAAGAAAAATACAGATTATAATTTCTTTACAAGATGGAAACGAGCAAGCAACCGCGTGGGGCTGCGATTTAAGCTATGAGTACGTTAAAATCAACGGAGAATACAGGACATAATAAAAATGAATCAAAATAGAAGCATTAAAAGAACGAATACATCATTTAATAGAATTGCGAAAATTACTAATAACCGCTATTATATTTTTATTAGGCGGTTTAGCAACTTTCACAATACGTCCTTGCAAAAGTGAAGAATGAATGAGACTAATTATTAATAATGCAAAAATATATTGATAAAACTAAAATCTTAATCGAGGCATTGCCTTATATAAAATGCTTTTCAGACAAAACTGTCGTCATAAAATACGGTGGCAGCGCGATGCTTAACGATGAACTTAAGAAATCAGTTTTGCAGGATATAGTTTTGATGAAATTAGTCGGTATCTTTCCTGTGATAGTTCACGGCGGAGGACCTGAAATTAACAAAATGCTCAAGCAGATTGATAAACAGCCGGAATTTATAAACGGACTGCGCGTGACTGACGAAGAAACCATGGAAGTAGTTGAAATGGTGCTTTCAGGTAAAGTAAACAAAGATATCGTTACTAATATTCAAACTCAGGGTTTCGATGCGGTAGGAATTAGCGGAAAAGACGGTAATATTCTTAAAGCTCAAAAAAAACTAATTAATGGTCAAGATGCGGGATTTATTGGCGAAATTGTCGAAGTTAACACTAATTTAATTAAAATATTGATTCAAAACGATTTTATTCCTGTAATCGCCCCTACTGCAATGGGTGAAGATGGCAACACTTACAATATTAATGCGGATTACGCCGCTTCCGCTATTGCAGGGGCTCTGGAAGCGGAAAAACTTGTGTTTTTAACCGATATTGCAGGCGTGTTAAGAAATATTAACGACAGCAATTCTATTATTTCTAGTATGACCGTTTCTGAAGCCAAAAAATTAATCAAAGAAGGCATAATTTCAGGAGGAATGATCCCGAAAGTTGAATGTTGCATCGAAGGAGTTGAAAAAGGAGTAAAGACCGTCCACATCCTTGATGGACGAGTCGAACACAGTCTTTTGCTGGAAATCTTTACTGATACCGGCATTGGTACTATGATTAATAGGGATTAAAGAATGAAAGCTTATATATTACTGGAAGACGGTACAATTTTTGAAGGGGTTTCCTCCGGGGCAGACAAAACTTCTTTCGGGGAAATTTGCTTTAATACCGGTATGACCGGTTATCAGGAAATACTTACAGACCCGTCTTATGCAGGGCAAACAGTTGTAATGACTTATCCTTTAATCGGAAATTATGGGATTTCTTGTGATGACGTGGAATCAGGAAAAATTCAGGTTCAGGGGTTTATCGTAAAAGAACTTTGCGAGCTTGAAAATAACTGGAAAAGCACAAAAAATCTTTCTGATTATTTGAAAGAGCAAAATATTCCATGTGTTTCAGGTATAGATACAAGGATGCTCACTAAAAAAATTCGTACAGCAGGGGCTATGAATTGCGTTATCACCACACAGGAAATTACAGAAGAACTCAAACAGCAGTTAAGTCAATATAAATTTCCGTCGGATGTGGTTAAACAAGCTACTTGTTTGGACAAATGGATTGCTTCGTCGCAAGCTCCTCGCAATGACGATAAACTTCACAAAAAAATTGCTCTTATCGATCTTGGAGTTAAAAATGGCATAGTCAAACACCTTTCTAAGCTTGGCTGTGAAGTTCATGTTTTCCCTTATAATATTGACGCTAAAATCTTATTAAACTCCGAATTTGATGCGATAATGCTCTCTAACGGTCCCGGCGATCCACAGGATGTAAAAGAAACAATTCAAACAACTAAAGAGCTTATCGGCAAAATTCCTTTATTCGGAATTTGCTTGGGGCATCAGATTTTAGCGCTTGCATTAGGCGCAAATACCTATAAACTCAAGTTCGGACACAGGGGAAGCAATCATCCTGTCATTGATTTGAGGACAAACAAAGTTTATATGACCGCTCAAAACCATGGGTATGCTGTTTCAAAAGAAAATTTACCTGAAACTATTCAGATTACACATCTTAACGTAAATGATGAAACCGTAGAAGGCTTTTGCAGTGAGAAATTAAATATAAACACAGTTCAATTTCATCCGGAAGCAGGACCTGGGCCGCTAGATGCAAATTGTATTTTCGGTGAGTGGCTGGAAAAATTAGAATAAATAAAGGTTAGATTAAAAAATGCCGAAGAACAATTCATTAAATAAAATACTCGTAATAGGCTCTGGCCCTATAATCATAGGACAGGCTGCGGAGTTTGATTATGCGGGAACTCAAGCGTGCAAAGCGCTTAAAGAAGAAGGTTTTGAAGTAATCCTCGTCAACAGCAATCCCGCAACAATTATGACAGATGATAATATTGCTGACAGAGTTTATATACAGCCATTAACAGTTAATGCGCTTAATTATATTATAGAAAAAGAAAGACCTGACGGACTTCTCCCTACAATGGGCGGACAGACAGGCTTAAATTTAGCAATCGAATTGCAGGAAGCTGGCATCTTAGACAAATTTGATGTTAAACTGCTCGGCACTTCTTTAGATACGATAAGAAAAGCCGAGGACAGGCAATGCTTCAAAAAGCTTATGCAGGAAATTGGTGAACCCGTTCCCCCAAGTACTATCGTTGATAATATTCAGGATGGTCTTGAATTTGCAGAAAATATTGGATATCCGATAATCGTCAGACCTGCCTATACACTAGGGGGAACAGGCGGCGGTATTGCGTCTAATTCCTGCGAATTGAAAGAAATACTGCATACAGGGCTTCTTCACAGCAGAATAAATCAAGTGTTGCTTGAAAAAAGTATTGCAGGCTGGAAAGAAATCGAATACGAAGTAATGAGAGATTCAAACGACACCTGCATAGTCATTTGTAATATGGAAAATATTGATCCTGTAGGAATTCATACGGGTGATAGTATTGTTGTCGTGCCTTCTCAGACATTAAGAGATGAAGAATACCAAATGTTGAGGTCATCATCTATAAAAATTATTAAAGCCCTAAAAATAGAAGGTGGATGTAATGTACAATTCGGATTAAATCCGGAAAGTCTTGAATATTGTGTAATTGAAGTGAATCCGAGAGTTAGCAGGTCATCCGCGCTTGCTTCAAAAGCCGCGGGATACCCTATTGCTAAAATAGCCGCAAAAATTGCCGTCGGATTTAATCTGCATGAAATCCCAAACTATGTTACAAGAAAAACAAAAGCTTCTTTTGAACCGTCACTTGATTATATTGTAGTTAAAATTCCCAAATGGCCGTATGACAAGTTTTCTTATGCCAATAGAACTCTTGGAACACAAATGAAAGCTACAGGAGAAGTTATGGCGATCGACAGAACCTTTGAAAGTTCTTTATTAAAAGCTGTAATTTCACTTGAAGGAAATGAGACGGGACTAAGAAAACCTCATATAACAATGCTTTCAAAAGATGATTTATTAAAAAGGCTTCAGATTTGTGATGACGAGAGGATTTTTATAGTCGCAGAAGCTTTGAGAAAAGGGATTTCCGTTAACAGAATCAATACAATTACAAGAATCGACAAATGGTTTCTTAATAAGATAAACAACATCATAGCAATGGAAAACAGACTTCAAACTGAACCAATGACTATTGACTTGCTCAAAAAAGCAGAATCAATGGGCTTTACGGATTATGAAGTAAGAGATTTGTCCAAAGAATCTCTTGCAAAGCTTGACACGCTAAGAAGAGCACATAATTTATATTCTGTATACAAAATGGTAGACACATGTGCGGCAGAATTTGAGTCCGCTACACCTTATTATTATTCAACTTTTGAAGATGAAGACGAAAATATAATCAGTAAAAATGAGAAAGTTATTGTAATAGGATCAGGTCCAATAAGGATTGGGCAGGGAATTGAGTTCGATTATTGTTCGGTACACGCTGTGTGGGCTATTCAAAAGGCTGGATACGAGTCAATAATTATTAACAACAACCCTGAAACAGTAAGTACAGATTTTGATACCGCTGATAAACTTTATTTTGAGCCGTTATTCATAGATGACGTATTCAATGTGATAAGAAAAGAAATGCCAAAAGGAGTAATTGTTCAATTTGGAGGTCAAACTGCTATAAATCTTGCCCCTAAACTTTTAACCAGAGGTGTTCAAATACTCGGAACTTCTGTTGAATCAATAGATATGGCAGAAGACAGGGAACTTTTCGAAAAACTTCTTACCGAGCTAAAAATCCCGCAACCTAGAGGTGCAGCTGTGACTACACTCAGGGATGCTATCAAAACAGCCAATGAAATCGGCTATCCTGTGCTTGTAAGACCTTCTTATGTAATAGGAGGAAGGGCTATGCAGATAGTTTACTCTGATAATGAGCTTACAAAATATGTAAAAGAGGCGGTTGCTCTCTCTAATGACCACCCTATACTTATTGATCAGTACATAAACGGGAAAGAAGTAGAAGTTGACGCAATTTCTGACAGAGAAGACATCTTAATCCCAGGGATTATGGAACATATAGAACGAACAGGCGTTCATTCAGGCGACAGTTTCTGCGTATATCCAACGCAAACCCTTTCACAGGACGTAATTGACAAAATTATATGTTATACAAAGAAACTTGCAAAGGCTTTGCAGGTAATCGGACTTATGAATATCCAGTATGTAGTTAAAGGTGAGGATGTTTTTGTAATTGAAGTCAACCCTAGAGCCTCCAGAACTGTGCCGATTCTTAGCAAAGTAACAAAAATTCCTATGGTAAATATAGCTATTCAGGTTATTCTCGGAGAAAAACTCAAAGATTTGCCTTATGGAATAGGATTATTACCAAATACAAATCTCGTAGCAGTTAAAGCTCCTGTATTTTCTTTCCAAAAACTTACAAATGTTGATACTGCACTTACACCAGAAATGAAATCAACGGGGGAAGTTCTTGGTATTGATACAGTTTACGAAAAAGCGTTGCTAAAAGCTTTTGAGGGGGCTGGTTATACTTTTTTCGACAATGGCAACATTCTGGTTTCCGTAAAAAATAATGACAAAGACGAATCTCTTGAAATTGTTAAAGAGTTCATCAATCTTGGTTTTAATATAATTGCAACCCAATTTACGGCAAAATTTCTGCGAGAAAGAGGTATTGAAACGAGAGAAATCAATAAATTCGACTATGATTTGATACATTCAATGATAAAAAACAACGAAATCAATATCGTTATAAATACTCCAACTATTGGTAAAGATACCGAAAGATGCGGATTTAAGCTAAGAACCTGCGCAGAACAATATAAAATCCCATGTTTTACATCGCTGGATACAGCAAATGCATATTTAGTAGCACTTAAAGCAAAAAAACAGTATGAAAAATTGGATTATAATGATATAAATAGCTATATGAAACGGATTTGCCTAAAATAAAACCTGAGGTTATTAACAAAATGACAATGAATAGTTTTGCTTCAACTAAAGCAACGCAATTATTATCAAAAAAATTTACCGATTTTAATTATAATACACTTGGCAAAACAGACTTATTAGTTTCAGAAGTCGGTTTTGGCGGTAGAAAAATAGATATAAGATCACCATTAAATAGGGATGCACTAAAAAAAGCTTTATTATCAGGTATTAATTTAATCGACACAAGCTCAAATTACACCGATGGAAATTCAGAAACTCTTATCGGTGAAGTTTTAACCGAAATTGTGAATGCGGATATTCTTTCAAGGGAATCTGTTGTTATAGTTACAAAAGGCGGATGTTTACAGGGCGAAAATTATGATTTAAGCCGGGAACGAAAGGAAGATAATATCCCTTTTCCTGAACTGGTAGAGATTAAAGAAGGTTTTGAATACTGCATCCATCCGGAATGTCTGGATGAACAGATACGAATAAGTCTTGAACGTATGAATTTAAAAACTATCGATATTTATCTTATTCAGAAACCTGAATATTATTTAAAATGGGCAAAAAATAAAAAAATTGATAAGGAAACAGCACGGAATAAATTATATACACAACTCAAAAAAGCTTTTGAATACCTTGAAAAAGAAGTTCAAAAAGGCAGAATAAAACATTATGGCTTAAGTTCAAACACTTTTACCAGGGATACCGGTGAATATGATTTTATTTCACTTGAAAAAATAATCAGTATCTCAGATGAAATTTCACCTTATAACCATTTTGACGTGATTGAATTTCCTATGAATCTTTTTGAAAAAGAAGCGATTTTAAAGAAAAATCAGTCAAATAATATGAGTTTGCTTGATTTAGCCAAAAAGAAAAATCTGGGAGTATTGATAGGTAGTCCATTAAACGTAAAATTCAACAATAAATCTTTAAAATTGGCAAAACCTGTTGTTCCGGCTGTTCCTACAAAAGAAATAATCGATGCTGAATTTATCGCAATTAGCAAACTTGAAAAAATTATAGTTAAAAAGTTGACACTACTTGAAAATACGGAAATTTTGTCCGAGGTTAAAAATAATTTGTTTGTTTTTGAGGAATTAAACAATAACTGGCAAGATTTTAAAGATATTTTTGACTGGAAAAATAAGCTGAATAAACACTATTTGCCAAGATTTCACTATTACAAAAATTATATAAAAAATAACTCGCTAAAAAATGAAGAACTTGAAATGGATTTATATAGCTGCACATTCAAGGTTGGCAGACTTTTTAGTCTTATAAGCGCTTATTGGGAAAACGAATACTCAAAATTTACCGATAAAATCCACTCAGAATTAGTGGACTCAATACCGGAATTTGATAAAGCAACAAAGTTAAGCAATATGGCAATACGAGCTTTAAGATCAACTGAGGGCATAACCTCTGTTTTAGTCGGGATGACGAAAGTCCCGTATGTTTATGACGTGATAAATGAATTAAAACATCCGGTTAATAAAAGCTTTGATTGGAATAAAATCAATATTACCGTTGATTGACTTCAGTCAAACCGTCATTGCAGTGTTAACTAAAGTTTATCAGCCTGTTTTTGAAGATTGCATTCGTGGTCTGCGGCTTTTTCCAAATCTTTATAAATCTTACCGCGTTGAATAATCTCGTTAAAATCAACTTTATGAGCATCAAAATCAGGTCCGTCAACGCAAGCAAATTTAATTTTGCCGTCAACTGTTAACCTGCAAGCACCGCACATTCCCGTTCCGTCAACCATTATCGGGTTCATGCTTACAACAGCAGGAACATTTTCAATCTTTGTAAGTTCAGCTATAGCTTTCATCATAGGTATCGGACCTATTGCCATAACCAAATCAATTTTTTCATTATTAATAATATCTTTTAATTGGTCTGTTACAAAGCCTTTTCTACCTTTCGAGCCGTCATCTGTTGTTATAAAAAGCTCGTCGCATGCTGTTTTCATTTTGTCTTCCCAAAAAATCAGACTTTCTGTTCTTGTTCCGATAATCATATAGACTTTATTTCCCGCATCTTTATAAGCTTTTGCTATCAAATAAGCGGGCGCCGCTCCATAGCCGCCGGCTACACAGACAACTGTGCCATGTTTTTTAATATGCGTAGGAAGGCCAAGAGGTCCAACTAAATCCAATATTTCTTCGCCAGCCTCAAGTTTAGCAAGTTTTTTTGTGGTATGACCAACCGCCATAAAAACAATTGTCAGTTCGTTTTTTTCTTTGTTAATATCAGCGATGGTTAAGGGGATTCTTTCGCCTTTTTCATCGACTCTTAATATAATAAACTGACCTGCTTTTGCGTTTTTAACTACATAGGGGGCATCCACAACTATTTCATACAGATTTTCGCTCAATTTGGTTTTAGATAAAATTTTATATCCCATTATCTACCTTTCATTATTGTCATTGCGAGGAGTTGTGAAGCAACGACGTGGCAATCTTAGTACAAGAATATTATACAATAACCAATTTTCAAGGATGTCATTCTGAGCGAAGCGAAGAATCTATCCATTAGGCAATTTTCACTATTTGACAGATTCTTCGGGCTAAAGTCCTCAGAATGACAAAACATAAAAGATTAATCATTAAGAAATATTAAGTCATGTGCTTTAATCATAGCAGTGCTTTTAGGCTCTACTGTAAATTCTTTTGGAATGAATTGTCAAATTTTTTCTTGAGAGGTTTTTAAACATGCAGAAGTTAAAAATTAATTTGAATTTACAAATAAGTACAAGTAAAAAGAAGGGGCAAAACTATGCAAATTACATCTCTGGGATTCAACACAAATTCAATAGCTTTTGGAAGTGGCAATAAAGCTCAAAAAAGGCAAAGTCAAGCAGCAAGAATGGGACTTTCTGAAGTTCCTAACAGTATGGATGTTATTAATCGACTAAAGGATGAAAGAAGAGCCAAAGTTGAAGCTAAATATTTAGGTATTCCTGTTGAAACTGCAACTCCAAAAGCAGTTCAACAAAAAAAGAATGAAATAATCAAAGATGTTGTAAAACAAGAATTAGGATTAGATCTTAATAAGATAAAAAATAAAGAATCTGCTGTTGGCTCATGGGATTTTAGACATTATGATTTAAGCGAAAGACCAGAAGTTTTAAAAAATCAAGATATATGTAAAAAAATAGTTGAAGCTAAATTAGTTGGAGATGCAACAGGTAAAGAATTTTCACAGGTAACAACAGGTGATGTTCTTGATTATGGAGAAAAACTCTATAATCAAAGTGAAGCTAAAGAAAATGAATTTGACGAAGCCGTAGATAAAAAAACTGATTTAATAGGAAGAAAAATGTATGCCGGATTCTATGGACTGCAAAAAGAAAATCTTACATGGAATGATATAAATAAGGCAAAGGATGTAATTGAAGCAGATGTATATAAAGCTTTTTATCCTAAGTCTACCGAAGCTGATTATGAAAGGCATAGACAATTTGATTATTACTGCTAATAATTGAAAATCAGGATAAAAAGACTTCCAAGTGAGCTTGGAAGTCTTTTTGAAAATCTATAAATTACCGCGTCGAACCAAAGGTTCTCCTCGCAATGACAAGTTTTTTTAGCTGATTCTCTGGAACATATAGCCGATTCCGCGAGCTGTCAAGATAAGCTCAGGATTTGCAGGGTCAACTTCCAATTTTGATCTGAGTCTGCTGATGTGAACGTCAACAACTCTTGTGTCAATTCTGTGATCAGCAGGATATGACCAAACATACTGAAGAATTTCGTTTCTCGAGAAAGGCTGACCTGAATTGCCAACTAAAAGTTCAAGCAAGCTAAATTCCATGCCTGTAAGTCTGATACGTTCATTTTTGCGGTAAACTTGCCTTCTGCTTGTGTCAATTCTAATATTGCCGGTTGTAATAACATTTTTTGTAATTTTTCCGCCGGGTTGATCTTCGCGGTGATTGACTCTTCTAAGAACAGCTTTTACACGAGCTTCAAGTTCTTTAGGGCTAAAAGGTTTAATAACGTAATCATCTGCACCGAGTTCAAGTCCTGTGATACGTTCTGATACATCTCCTAACGCTGTAAGAATAATAATCGGTGTTTCTGATGTTTTTCTGATTTCTCTGGTAACTCCGTAACCATCCATTTTAGGCATCATTACATCCAGAATTACCAAGTCCGGATTATGTTTTTGGTAAGCTTCAACTGCTTCTTCCCCATCTGCAGCTGTAAATACTTCATAACCTACCATTTTAAGTCTAGTTTCCAGTATTCTTCTAATACTTGCTTCATCATCAACTACGAGAATTCGTTCACGATCCTGAATTTCGTTTGGTATTTCGTTATTTTGTGTCATTCTACTTTGCCCTTTAAGAAGTTATTCTAAATTAACGTTACACATATTGCATTTCTTCAGATATTTTTTAAAATTATCAATCTATAATTTTAAACTCGACTCTTAATATTATACATTATTAAAATTTAATAAGTATTGTATCATAAAATTACGGAATGTTATTAACAATTTACATTTAGTAAAAATAAAAATCAAGAACAAATTTTTCTTAATAAATATTATACAGGATTTGATCTTTTATACCAGCACCTGTTTGAATTTCTAATTTCTATTTTTGGCATATTATAATCTTTTAATAATTCTAAATTTTAAGAGCCAAAAATAAATCTTAGGTTAATGCAATTAAAATAAATTTTTAAAAAAATATTCTTAATTAATCTATAATAATTATGATGCATTAAACATAAAATATTACCAAATAATTTATTTTAAATTATAACAAGCTATAAATATTATGAATTGTCAGAAAGGAGTTAACATTGAAATTTTCCATCGATGAAATTATTGAAGCAACAAACGGTGAAATCATTTTTAATAAATGTAATTTTGGGAAAATTGGCATTTGTACAGATTCCAGAAAAATTAAAGAAGATGAAATCTTTCTGCCTATACTTGGAGAAAATTTTGATGGGCATGATTTTATAAATACTGCTTTAAAACAAGGATGCATCGGTTATTTTATAGATAAAGAGCACTATAATAAAGCTCAAGACTATTATAATCCTACAAAATTAATAATATTAATAGAAAACACTCAAGAAGCATACTTAAAACTTTCAAATTTTATAAAAAAAAAATAAATCCTAAAGTTATTGCCATAACAGGCAGCTCAGGAAAAACCACAACAAAAGAAATGGTTTTTTCAGTCTTAGCTGAAAATTTCAGGACGCATAAATCACTTTTAAACCACAATAATGAAATTGGTTTCTGTCAAACTTTAATGTCCATGCCTGAAGATACTGAATTTCTTGTAGTGGAAATGGGTATGCGCGGTTTAGGAGAAATAGAACTTTTGTCAAAATACGCGGAACCTGATTTTGCAATAATTACAAATGTCGGCACAGCACATATAGGTAGACTTGGCAGCATCGAAAACATTGCAAAAGCAAAATGCGAAATAATTAAGTATTTAAAACCTGACGGAACTCTTATTGCGTTTGATAATGAGCTTATCAAAAATTTTTGTAACCGGAGCGGTAAAGAGATTTTTTACGGAAAAAATTATCAAATACTTGAGATAACTGAAAATTCAATTAAATTTATTTATGACGAAAATGAATACGAACTTCCTGTAAATGGCGAATTTAACGTGATTAACTCACTTGCAGCAATAGAAATCGGGAAATTAGCAGGAATTTCTATTGAAAAAATCCGGCATGGACTTTCAAAATATAAGCCTGTCGGTGAACGGGGACGAATTATAAAGCTTGATGATAATACTAAAATTGTTGCTGATTATTACAATGCAAACCCTGATTCTATGAAAGCATCCATAAATTCTGTAATTTCAACTTATCCTGATTCGAATATTACTCTTGTTTTAGGTGATATGGGAGAACTTGGCAAATATGAAGATCTGATGCATAAAGAAATAGGAGAATTTTTGTCGAATAAGCCAATTTCTCAGCTTATTACTGTAGGAGAAAAAGCAAAATTAATTGCAGAATCAGTTAAAAATACAAATATCAAAATCAAAATCTGCATGAATAATAAAGAAGCATCCGATTATCTTAAGAAAAATTTACCGCAAAAAGGTATTGTGCTTTTAAAAGCTTCAAGAAGTATGAAATTTGAAGAAATAGCAGAAGAGTTGCAAAATTCTTTTCTGAAAACTATAAAGTGATATAATTGTTTAAGTGTCATCCCGAACTTGATTCGGGATCTAACCAATAGTGCATTATTACTTAAATCCAAAATTGGAAAGATGCTGAAACAAGTTCAGCATGACAATTTTAAGAGGATAACAGAAGGAAAAACTAAAAGTGTTAATATATGTTGCCGGTTTAACTGCATTTTTGCTTACATTACTAGCTGGTGTGCCTTATTTGGATTTCCTCAAGAAAAAACTTTACGGGCAGTATATACGAGAAGACGGACCGGCTTCTCATGCAAAAAAAAGCGGCACTCCTACTACAGGAGGGTTAATAATTGTTATTCCCGCAATAATAGCTTCTGTTGTTACTCTTGTAATGAACCGTATATTTAATATTGATTGCACAATAATATTAATTACTTTTCTTTTATTTATGCTGCTTGGCTTTAATGACGATTATGAAAAAATAACAAAAAAACAAAATAAAGGTCTAAGTGTAAGAGGAAAACTGTTTCTACAAACCTTAATGGCTTTAATACCTGCTCTGTATATGACATTTCATGGAAATACATCTGTTTCAATATTTGGACTGACTAAAATTAATATCGGGTATTTATATCCGATTTGGGCTGTTTTAGTAATAATTGGAACTTCTAATGCCGTAAATCTTACCGATGGGCTTGACGGGTTGTCTTCAGGAACGATGTTCTCAGCATTAATTGCCTGTACTTTTATCTCTTTTGGTTTAGGAAGAAATGATATTGCTATAATTTGTATGGCAGCAGCAGGAAGTTGCGCCGGTTTTTTATATTACAATTACAATCCTGCAAAAATGTTTATGGGAGATACCGGCAGTATGGCTTTGGGTGGACTTTTAGGAACACTTGGAATACTTGGCAAATTTGAGCTTTGGCTTTTGATTATAGGTGTAATATTTATCGCAGAAACATTATCTGTGATTATTCAGGTTATAAGTTTTAAAACAACAGGAAAAAGAGTGTTTAAAATGAGTCCTTTGCACCATCATTTTGAGCTTTGTGGTTGGTCAGAGAAGAAAGTTGTTCATACTTTTTGGGCAGTTGGCTTTATCTTTGCGGTTATAAGTACTATTCTATTTAAAATAATTAATGGATAACAAAATATGAAAAGAAAATGGTTTAATGTTGATGTAACAATACTTGGACTTTCACTAAGCGGGATTTCTGCGGCAAAATATCTTGCTTTGCAGGGAGCAAATTGCATTATAAGTGAAAAACGACTTCCATCAGACACAGATAACGATAAAATTGCCGAACTTGAAAAATTGGGGATAAAAGTTGAAATGGGTGGAAACAAAGAAGAAACTATTTTAAATTCCGACGTTATAATTACCAGCCCGGGTATTCCTCCGCATGCGGAAGTTTCTAAACTAATAAAAGCCCATAAAATCGAAACTTTTGGTGAGATTGACCTTGCCTATAAAGAAACTAATGTTCCGTTTATAGCAATTACAGGCACTAACGGCAAAACCACCACCACAAAACTTGTGTCAGAAATTCTTACAAATGCAGGTCTTAAAGCGCCGGCATGCGGAAATATAGGTGTGCCTCCAACCTCATTGCTGGATGAGAAAGACCTTGATTATTTTGTGGCAGAAGTCAGCTCTTATCAAATAGCAACAAATCCTTCATTTAAGCCGCAAATAGCTGTTTATATAAATTACACTCCTGATCACATTGACTGGCATGGTAATGAAGAAGAATATTTTAAGGCAAAGGCGGATTTATTTACAAGAAGACAACCGACCTGGGCAGTTTTAAATGCAATGGACTTTAAAATTGCGTATTTAAAGCTTGAAATAGACTCTAACGTGTATTTCTTCGGTAGAGAAGCCGAAGATAAGTGTGTTTTTATAAAAGAAAACAAAATCGTAATTAAAGATAAGAATAAAAATATTATAGAAGTTATAAAACTTGATGAAATACCTTTAAAAGGTAAACATAATCTTGAAAACGTAATGTCTGCAATAGCTATTGCTCATATTGCAGGAGTGGATGCCGAAACAATAAAATCTACCATTAAAAACTTTTCACCTCCTGAGCACAGAATTGAATATGTAGATACAATTGACGGTATAGAATATTATAACGACTCAAAAGGAACTAATTGTGATTCTACTATATGCGCATTAAGAGCTTTTGAAGACCAGAAAGTTGTGCTTATTGCAGGTGGCAGAGATAAAGGAACAGATTTGACAGAATTTTGTTCTGCAGTTAACAGACATGCAAATGCTGTTATTCTTATAGGAGAAGCCTCTAATAGATTTGAGGAAGCTCTAATTAAATCAGGATTTAAAAATATTCATAAAAAAAGTACTTTTAAAGAAGCAATAGATACAGCCGGGGAACTTAATCTTGGTGCTGTTCTACTTTCACCTGCATGCGCGAGCTTCGATATGTTCAAAAACTTTGAAGAAAGGGGACAAGTATTTAAAGATTATGTCCGTAACAAAAAAGCGTCACGCTAGAATTAAAAACTTAAAAACTAAAATAGTCGAACCAAAAACCAATGAAAATGCCGAATTAATTGGTCCGCCTGACACAATGCTTTTTATCATAATTGCTTGTCTTGTTATCTTTGGTATAATGGCAATTTTTAGTGCAGGTGCTCCGGAAGGTTCTGAAATATATCATAATCCTGTTTATTTTCCGATAAAACATATAGCCGCAGTTATACTGGGGACTATTTTTCTCATAATAACGTCTAAAATTAATTATAAAATATGGCGTCCCTGGACAATGCCTATTGCCATGGGGGTAACACTTTTAACAGCGGCTACATTAATACCGGGCATTGGGAGAACTGATTACGGCTCATCAAGATGGTTAATGGGGCTGCCGATTCAACCGTCAGAATTTACAAAAATGGCGACTATTTTGCTTGTTGCTTCAGCAATTACAAACAGTAAAAGCCTGTTTAGCCGTAAAATGCTTGATCATCTTCTTATAGTCGGAATTATGATTGCAATAGTCTTAAAACAGCCAAATTTAAGTATCGCAGTAATTTTAACCCTGATAACAGTTTCACTGCTTCTCGTAGGCGGAGCTTCATTCAGGCTTATAGGAGGATTTGGTTTAAGCTCTGTTTCTTTGCTATTGGTTTTTGGTGTTGAGAACCTGATGCACGGCTATCAAATGAAGAGAATCACGGGATGGCTTGATCCATGGTCTGATCCGCAGGGCATAGGCTATAATATAATTCAGTCTTTATACGCAATAGGCTCGGGTGGGCTTTTTGGAGCAGGCTATGGAATGTCAAAGCAAAAGCTTTTTTGGCTTCCGTTCTGCTATACCGATTTTATCTTTGCCGTTATTTGTGAAGAATTCGGTTTTGTAGGTGCAGTATTACTTATAGGACTTTTCCTTGCATTTATTTACAGAGGTTTTTTTATTGCAAACAGATGCACAAACCACTTTGGAAAACTTTTAGCTTTCGGGATCACTTTTTCTATTGCTGTTCAAGCATTCATAAACATAGCTGTAGCAACGGGCGTTTTTCCTGTAACCGGCGTAACACTTCCTTTAATAAGTCATGGCGGAACTTCAATAGTAATTACAATGGGGATGTTAGGAATTTTATTGAATATTTCGAAGAAAAGAATCAAAAAAATACAGCCTCAAGAGGAAAAATATGCCCACATCAGGTAGAAAAATCAAAGTGTTAATCACCGGAGGCGGCACAGGCGGGCATATTTTTCCTGCAATAGCGGTTGCACAAAAATTAAAACAGGATAGTGACATAGAAAAAATTTTTTATATCGGCTGTAAAAAAAATATGGAAAAAAATATTGTTCTTGAAGAAAAACTTGATTTTTACTCGATAAATGTTTCGGGAATGCCAAGACAGAAAAGTTTGAAACTCATCAAATGGTTTATTGAACTGGGTTTTGCAACAATAAAATCCATTTATTATATTTCAAAACTCAAGCCTGATGTTGTTTTTGGAACAGGCGGATATGTGAGCGGTCCTGTACTTCTGGCTGCTAAAATATTAAATATTCCTTTTGTGATTCATGATCCAGACGCGCACCCCGGAATTGTTAATAAATTCATGTCAAAATGGGCTTCGGCAGTTTCCATATCCTTTGAGCAGGCAAAATCGCATCTAAAATCAAAAAATATTATACTTAACGGAAACCCGATAAGAGCAAATTTTCTTTATGTAAACAAAGAAAATGCACTAAAAGAGCTTAATCTTAGTCCTAACAAGAAAACTATTCTTGTTATCGGAGGCTCTCAGGGCGCTCAAACCATAAATAATGCATTATTGGGTGCAGCATCTGATTTATTAAATCAAGGATTTCAGATAATTCACCAGACAGGCAATAAAAATTATGATAAATATATTGAAGAATTAGCTAAAAAACATCCTCAAATAACTAATAATCCTTATTACATTGCAAAACCTTTCTTTAATAATATGGAAATACCTCTCAATGCTGCTGATTTAGCTATATCAAGAGCAGGTTCTTTAAGCATTTCCGAATTAAACCTGTGCGGGCTTCCTTCTATACTTGTGCCATATCCTTATGCAGCGGCAGATCATCAAAGATTCAACGCAAAAGCAATGGAAGAAGCCGGAGCTTCTATTTATCTTGAAGATTCTCAATGTAATTCTTCAATGCTTTTAGAATTGATTCTTAATATTTTTAACAATCCTGAAAAAATTGAACAAATGCAACTCGCAAATAAACTTTTGGCTAAATCACAAGCAACAGAAGATATTATCCGAATTTTAAAAGAAGTTGCCACATGTCATTCTGAGCTTGTGAAGCAGGCGTAAGAATCTTAATCTTAATTGTAAATATTTGTTAACATTTTTTATAAGTAACGCAATTTCAGTTTTAAAAAATTGTTTATTAAATAGGAAGCAAATTGGGAAGGAAGTTTATTGTATGGTAAGCGATGTTTTACAAGTTTTGCCATCTTTTGGAAACAGTTCGTCTATTCCATCCTCTGAAGGAATAAGCGCGAGCAGTTCAATAAGTGATATACGACAAATAAATAATCTCCCTTTTTATTTACGTGCCTTTAAAGAGATTTTAAATGAAGCTAAAATCGGAGAAACTGCAAGAATAAGCGGTGAAGTTACAAATTTTAGTTTTCTTGGCGGAACATTACTGGAAAAATTTATTAACAATAACTTTACACCTGAAACAATAAAAACTATTAACGATATTGATAAAAGTTTACTTGCTTCAAAAGCTTCACGGAATGTAATTGAAGATTTATTTGACTGTAAATTTCAGATTAATAGCGCAGGTAAATTAGTCTTGACAGCTTCAAAAGAAGCTATAAAAGCACAACCTTTTAAATTAGCGGCAGGTAAAGTTGCGGCAGATGTACTTGGAGTAACAACCAAGTTCGGGCTTTTGACTTCAGGTTTGACCGAAGCCCCTGATCTTATAGCAGCAGGCAAAAACGGTGATTTTGGAAAGCAAACTGTAAGATCAACAGCAAAAACTTTGGTTTCCACAGTTGCATTTGGCACGATTCTTCATTTTGCAAAAGAATTAGCTCCCGCGCCTGTAAAAACCCTTGCAATGTTTGGATGCGCAATTGCAGGAAGTATCGCCGCCACTAAAGCAACTGATAAATTTTTAGATAAAGTAATGGGCAAGTCTATAAAAGTACAAAAAAAAGAAGCAGAAAAATATTTAGCAGAAATGCAACAACAAAGAACGTTAATGATGAGTTTAAGTTAAAAGGTTAAATAAAGATCCCTCCTCCTCCTAGATAAATAATTTCGGCTTGCAAAACAAGCCTTTTTTATTGCAAATTTTTTTGAAAAGCAGCTACCTATCACCTTTAACACAAAACTGTCACCCTGAATTTATTTCAGGGTCTATCCAGCTTACACTTATAGACATTGAGCAGATGCTGAAACAAGTTCAGCATGACGTTTTAAGAACTTTGTTCACTATCTTTTTCTGGACTTAAGGTTTTCTTACAAATATAATGGAATTGAATGTAAAAATAGAGAGAATAAAAATGATTCCATTATCAAACTTAAGAAAAGAACAAAAACAGGAAAATCAAATTAATATTGACTTAAACTGTGACCTCGGGCAAAGTTTCGGTGTGTACAAAAACGATCAGGAACTTGAACTTTTGCAATATGTAAGTTCTGTTAATATTTCCTGTGGCTCACATGCCGGAGATCCTGTAACTATAATGAATATGTTAAAGTTAGCAGCGGAAAACAATCTTGCCGTTGGCGCTCATATTGGTTACCCTGATATTCAGGGTTTTGGATATCGTAACATGTGCCTTAATGAAGAAGAAATTCAAGCTCTTGTAGTTTATCAAATAGGCGCGTTGAATTCTCTGGCAAAGCTGTATAATTTGACCGTTGAATATGTAAGACCTCATGGGGCTATGTATGTCCAGGCGGCAAAAGATTTTAAAACATCGTTTGCAATAGCAAAATCTATTGCAAAATACGACCCTTGGTTAATATATGTTGGCGCGCCCTGTCAAAACCTTCTCAAAGCCGGCGAAGAATCAAATATTAGAGTTGTGCAGGAAATTCAGCTTGATAAAAAATATACACCGGATGGAAATATCGACTTTGAAGCAGGTGATGTAGTTGACCTTGATTATTCCACAAAACTTCTTGAATCTATCGTTAAAGATGCTTCTGTAATTAATAATCAGGAAGGCAAAACAAAACTTGATATAAAAACAATACATCTTACCGTAAAATCAGCAATTTCAGGTGAAATTGCGCAAAAAGCTAAAGAATTAATCCCAAATCCAATACCGATAGCAGGAACTTATGTTGCAGGAAATGGATGGATTTAAAAACGCTCAAGCTTTGCGAAAAAATATTGCTGTTCTGGCTTCCGGTAACGGTAGTAATCTTAGTGCTTTAATAAATGGGGTAAATACGGGGAAAATCGCAAATGCAAATATTACGGTTGTTATTTCCAATAAAAAAAATGCAAAAGCTTTAACTATAGCTCAAGATGCCGGAATTCCCGCTTTTTTTGCAGTAAGAGATTTATTTAATTCCGACGAGGAATATGATTTATTCCTGCTAAATAAATTAAACGAGTATAGTATTGATCTTATTCTTCTTGCGGGGTATTTAAGGATTATAACTCCGATGTTTTTAAAAGCTTTTGAAAACAGGATTCTTAATATTCATCCGAGCCTGCTTCCTGCTTTTGGAGGGAAAGGTATGTACGGTATGAAAGTGCATCAGGCGGTATTAAATTCCAAATCAGATAAAAGCGGATGTACTGTACATTTAGTTACTGAAGAAATCGACGGAGGTCATATTTTGGCACAGTCAAGTGTATCTATAGCACCTGATGATACAGCGGAGGTTCTTGCCGCAAAAGTTCTTGCAGAAGAGCATAAACTTTATCCGCAGGCTGTAAATGAATTTATTTCGACTATAATGTTAAATATCAATATACAAAAGTAAACGATAAATGAAAAAGATCTTTAATATAAATAAAAAAAGGGCGAGCAGGGAGCAAAGCGAACGTAGCGAGCCCAAAAACTAACTCCACCCCCTTCCCTTGAGGGAAGGGGGTAGGGGGATGGGTGTCAAATAAATTATGGAGAAACTTAAAATGAAAAAAATTAAAATTTTATTTTTATTAGCATTAATACCTTTTCTTGTCTCCTGCACAAAAGTTATTTCAAATCCCGACGTGCAAACACTTAATCAAAAAGCTGTCGAACTTATGAACAGCGGTGATGTAAAAGGAGCTATTGCAAGACTTGAATCAATAAACGACTTAAATCCCAATTTCCCTCAAAACCACTATAACCTCGGTGTCGCTTATTATAAAAATCAAGAATATGAAAAATCCGTTGAATCATTAAAACAAGCTATTTCTCTTGATAAAAACATAGCGGATGCTTATTATACAATCGGACTGGCATATCAGGATATTGCGGAAAAAGAAATAGCAAAGCTTGATAAACCTGATAACGAGAAACAGGTAAACAATCAAGAATCCGCATCCTCTGATGTTTCTGAAAATCCTGAAGAGAAAAAATTAACCAAATCGGAAATTTTAACTTTAATAGTTGATAATTTAAAAAATTCTAAGGATTATTACACCCAATACATAACTCTGATAAGTAATTCTGATGAAAAAACGCGAATTGAAGAAGAAATAAAAATTATTGATGAAGACATAAAAAAATATGAAGAAATTTTTTCTTCATCAAATAATTAATCCGAACAGATTGCCACGTCGGTACTTATGTTCCAAAGCCACAAATCAATGTAGCCAATTCATGTATCAAGTGCTTATTTAATTATTTTCTTGATAATCCGAATTTGAAAAATAAATTTCCGCGATTTTGTGCAGTGCTTCAGAATTATTTTTCAAATCATATTTATCTTTTAAATTATTAAATACGTTTTCAACCAACGGAGTAACCCGTAGCTCTTGTCTAAAACCAGGCTTTTTACTTGGTCCTCTTTTTGGGGATTTTGTCTCCGTCATCTTCACCTCATTCATTAATAAAAAATTCAAGCTGTTTAGTTATATTAAGCATTTACAATATATAAATTGATTTATATATAATTATGTACACAATGTTTTATTGTATATATATTTTTATCTCTCAAATAAACTTAAAAATCAATAACAATTGCTAAATGGTTAACAATTGTTTAAATTGATAAATTCTAATAGCTATATAATTTGCTAATTAATTAAGCTGTATAACATTTATAGCTATTATAGAAATCATTAACAATTACAAATTATCAACAAAGTATTCAATTTCTTGTTTAGTATTATAAAAATGAGGAGATATTCTCAAATATTCTCCACGCTTAGAAAATTGTACATTTAGCTTTAAAAGTTTTTCATAAGCAGCATTAATATTTTTTGTCTTGAATGATATTATTCCTGATCTGCAAAAATCTTCATTTTTAGTAACTAATTCAATATTTTTTTCTTTAAGAAGTTTGCAGGCATGTTTTGAAAGATTTAAAATTTTGTTTTCTATGTTATTAATGCCGTATTTGTTAAAAAGCTCTAAACTCGCTCCCAGTGTTAGGATTCCTGCTGAATTCATACTGCCTTCTTCAAACTTTTTGGCAGATTTTTCCAGATCAAAATGAATATTTGTAAAATCAAGAGGATTAATTACGCTTTTCCAGCCAACAGTTGCAGGATGAATATAGTCAATAATGTTTTTATTGCAGTATAAAAAACCTGCGCCTTCTGCCGCGAGAAACCATTTATGACCGTCAGCCGCTAAAAAATCTATGTTTATTTTACTTACATCAAGCTCTAACGCGCCTAAGCCCTGTATTGCATCAACACAAAAATAGATTTTTTTGCCATACTGATTAGATTTACTACGGCAGATTTCAGAAATTTTAGCTAAATCCACTTTGTATCCGTTTGTAAATTGTACCCAACTGACAGAAACCACCCGTGTTTTTTCATCTATCAGACTTTCAAGCTTGTTTAAATCTAATATGCCCTGTTCGCATTTTAAAAATTTTACATTTACGCCTTTTTTTTGCAAATTAAGCCACGGATAGATATTAGAAGGAAATTCAATATCAGGAATAATAATGTTTTCGTTTTCTTGAAAATCAATTCCGTTTGCCAGCATTGATAATCCTGCTGACGTACTTTTTATAAAAGCGATTTCTGTTTTGTCAGCTTTTATGAATTTTGCGAAGTTTTCCCTGATTTGTTCTGTTTTTTCGTACCAATACTCATAATTTTTGATACCTTGATTCAAAAAATGTTCTGTGTATGATTCCAGCACTTTTTTAGAGCCGTTATGAAGAGGAGATAATGCTGCATGATCTAAATAAATCAGGTTTGTTGTTACAGGAAAATTTTCTCTTATTTTTTTAATGTTTGTTAAATTGTTTTCATGAAATAAGTTTAAACTTTTGCAATGCTGATTTCTATACATTCTTCTTTATTTTCTTTACTTATGTAGAATTTAACATGTCGGCCGTCCTGGCATCGATTGAGTGGATCGACTTTATGATACACATTAAAATTAGATATAGCATATCCTTCAGAGATATAATTTTCTAAAATTTTTTTAACACTGTCTAATTTTGCACCAACAAGTTTAAAATGAGCTTGTTTTAATATTTTTATAAAATCATTAATGATAAAATTAACCCCTGTTGTTGTTAGTAATAATTAAATTATTGCATAAACAGATTCTTTTAATTATTTTGTGCTGTGCAAATAGTATTATTTATTGTCAATTGGTTTACTATAATTAGAATTATCTGAATTAGGGGATTTTGGAGCTTTTTTTTGTTTTGGTTTTTTAATTTCTCTTTTTCCACCTTTATCTTTTGACATAATGAAATTCTCCTTAAATTTTTAAGCTTATATTATTTTGTATTAATTTAATAATACTATTAAATTATATAGCAAAAATCGACCGTGGTATAATTAAAAACTATAAATAAAAAGAAAAAGCAGGGTTAAGGGGCGCAGCCCCTTCTTCAATCCACCCCCTCCCTCAAGGGAGGGGGCAGGGGGTGGGTGTATAAAACAATAATAAGTGGTAAATATGCAGAAAATTTCTGAAAAAAATATAACTGTTACTGACGGATTTAAAGTATTTCACAGTTTTGACAATGAAATTCTCGTACAAAGCTGGAAAAATTTTTATAATAAAGGCGCAAATTATAATTTATCTTATGAATGGTGCAGTATCTGGTTCAAACACTTCGGTAAAAAACAGAAACTATACATTATTACACTCTGGAAAAACAACGAACTTAAGCTTTTAGCCCCTCTTTATATTAGGGGAGGAAGACTGACGCTTATAGGCACAAAACCTGATTTGTACGATGAATTTAATATTCTGTACGAAAAACCTGAAAATATTAATGAATTGATTGATTATTTTCAGCATAACAAGCTGGATGTCAATTTCAGGTATGTAAACAGCGAATCAGAATTTGGTAAGACAATAGTTAAAAGATTTTCGCAACGAGTAATCAGGCAGGTTTCTCATGTGCTTGAAACAAAGCCTGTTATTATAAAAGGAACGAGTTACAGTCCTCCAGCGAAGCAAAGCTCCGCTTCAGATTTTTCACTCCCGCTTCGCAGAAAACAAAAAGACGATAACGTAAGATGCAAAAATAACGCTGTTAAGCTTTTTGATGAGGCGTTGAAGTTTGAGTATCAAGCAGAAAGAAAGCAAAAATACGTTGAAGAGTTCATCGAGTTTCATAAAGCAAGGTGGGGCGGAGGATTATTTGTCAGAAAACCCAAGATAGCTAATTTCTTGCAGGATTTGATTTTGAATACTGATTTTAGTATTTTATCAAGGTTATCTCTGGAAAAATCAGATAAAACAGTCGCGTATCACTTCGGGTTTATGGATTCCGCCAAAAAATTCTGGTCAAGTATGCCGACTTATGACATAAATTACAAACAAATTTCTCCCGGGAAAGTGCTATTATTTGACTTAATTTCGCATGTTTTTTCCGAAAATGTTGATAAATTTGACTTCGGAAGAGGGTCAGAGCCTTACAAAAGTTGGTTCTGCAATTATGAAGAGGTTTTATTCAACATAACAACTTTTCAAACCAGAAAAAATATTATGAAAATCAGGAATTTTATTAATAAAATACTTAGGTAATTTCAAAATTAAAAACTAAAAAAGCAGAAAACTTAACTGTGTTCTGCTTTTTTTATATGGAAATGTATATGATTATGCCAATAGGTTGATTGAGGAAGTTCCGGATTTAACTTCAGAAGAAATTGGGGGTAATGTTCTTGGGGCAGGACGACCTGCGGGAACAGGAGGTTGAGTTTTTGGTTTAGGACGACCTACAAGAACAGGAGGTTGGGTTTTAGGAGCAGGACGACCTACAGGAACAGGAGGTTGAGTTTTTGGAGCAGGACGACCTACATTAATTGAAGATACAGATCCAACCATAATTAATTCTCCTTTTATTTAAATCCAGCTACACATATTTAATAATTTTTAAAATCAGAAAGTCCCTATATTAATATAAAAACAAATACATATATACGCATTCGATACGAAGTATATATTGTTGCATTTCTTCACACAAATTCAGCGAGCATAATTCTTAATAATTTCTACCGCTTCTTCCACATTAATAGGATTTGTTTCAAAACTAAAACCTTCTTTTTTTAAGGAATGGAAAAGTTTTACAATAGTAGGCTCTTCAAGATTATAGTTTTTAAGCTCTTCTTCCATATATAAGACTTCTCTGGGACTTCCCTTGGTAGACAGCCTGTTTTTAGAAGATATTAAATACATGGTATCAGCGAATTCCGAAACTAATTCCACATTATGAGTAGAAATTACAACGCTTATACGCATTTCTTCACAAATTTTATTGATTAAATTAATAAATTCTTTTTCTGATCTTATATCCAGACCCGAAAACGGCTCATCAAGCACCAATAATTGAGGATCAAGCACGAGAGCTCCTGCAAGCGCCACTTTTCTCTTTTCACCGCCTGAGAGATAATGTATTATTTTGTCCTTCAATTCGGTTATTCCAAACTGCTCCAGAATTTTCAACGCCATTTCCTTTGATTCTTGTTGAGAATATCCATAATTAAGCGGGGAAAACATTACATCTTCTAAAACAGTCGGACCAATAAGCTGTTCATCAACATTTTGAAGAACTACACCTATTCTTTGCTTTATTTTATCGTATTCTTTATAAGGATCTACCCCAAAAACTCTTATTTCTCCGTGTGAAGGAGTTAACAAGCCCAGAATGTGCTTAATTAAAGTAGTTTTACCTCCGCCGCTAGGCCCCAGCAAAGCAACTTTCTCGCCTTTGCAGACGGTAAATTTTATTCCGCAAAGCTCAATCTTTGTTTTATCAGGATATACATGCTCAAAACAGCTGATTTCTATGATTTTTTCCATTATTAATCCCTTGAAAAAAAGACTTTATTCGAGTAGCCTCTTAATTTTAACCCTTCATACATTTTTTCACTTGTCTCTATTGATTTTATAACAAAAAAGCCAACGAGGTTACCTATGGTGCTAAGTGAATGAACAGGTCTGAAAATACTTATTCCGCCCCTTAATCGCATTGTTGTTAAAAGATTATCAAGCGTATTATTGATTATAAAGAGCGATCTGTAGGTATTAAACAGAATATTTATCATTATATCAGGCAAAATTGCGCTTAAAGCCCTAAATATTTGGATATATGGCGTTGTAAATATCAAAAATATAAAAGTCGTAGAAATACATAAAACCCTTAATATCACTTTAAAAGCCGTTAAATACGTTAAATTTTCCATGGAAAAAAGAAATATAGCGGTAAAAATTAACGGATAAAGAGATGCTTTTAAAAAATTCCGACGAGGCAGTCCTGAAAAAACAAGATATGTAATTAATAAAAAATACATTATGGCGAGGCTATACACGTTTTTAGCGTATAACACTGCCGCTAATATTATTGCAGCATCAATTAATTTGTATTTAGCAGGAATTTTATGAAGAAAAGTGTTCCCAAAAGTTGCATAATAATCTAAATCAGCTATTTTCATTTCTCGTTTTCTTTTTGAAATTTGTATAATATATCAGGTTTTACTTTTTTTATATAGCTTACGATAAACCCTGTTAAGGATGCTTCTAAAATCCAGCCTATAAAACCAAACATAAACATAAGAGCAAAAAATCTTTTTATATTAAATTTTTCTTCGGTGTCTTGATGTTCATGATGTTCAATTAATTCGCTTTCAAGGTGTTTTTCATTGTGAATGTTTATTTTTTCTTGATGTCCTTCATTATGACAACAATGATGATGAGCAAGAGCACTGAAATTATGTGTTCCCGCATAAACTATTCCAATTGCCAGAAATGTAGAAATAATTAAAGCTAAGAATGTTGCGGTGAAAGCTGAAAAGAATATTTTATCAGTTTTTTTATAGAAAAAATTAAATATAAAATACCCTATTGCTGCTTCTGTAGTTATAACCAGAGTATTTAAGCCTACTACTGTAATTCCGCCATGAGCCGTAAAAGCCAGAAGCAAATTTGAAGTTAATATTGCAAAAAATGAAAGAATCGGTCCTAAAATAATCCCGGCTAATACTGCCAGATTAATATGATAAGGGACAGGAAACGGTATGGGAACAGACATTGTTAAAATCATCAATGCCGCCATTATACTTATCAAAGGGAATTTAGACTGTTTTTGAAATTTTTTTATATAAAAAGCTCCAAATATAAAACAAATTCCGATTAAAATATAACCTAAAACCCACAGCCACAAAGGCAAAATCCCATCTGGTATATGAATATGCGACATTTATTACCTCACAATCAAATTTATAAACCTAAAATATCATAAATTTTAATATTAGTAAATTTGTCATCAATATTATACAGACAGGGAATGCTTAAAATAAAAAAAATGTAAAAAATAGAAATAAAATGTGTAACAAATTTTTGGGTTTTTAAGGAATTATGAAAGTTAACAAGACAACCGTTGTCAATGCAACTGAAGGCTATAATAATTCAGAACCGCACGATAAACCAATGATTCCTGCGAATAAAGACAAATTTTGGTCAAAATTGATTGAACCATGGGTTTATTGGCTAATTGAACATACTTTTTCTTCTGTAAGAATCAAAAACAAAGAAAATTTAAATCTTGCCAATCCTAATTATGCCAGTCTTTTTTATGGAAATCACAGTTGTTTTCATGATGGTCAGGTTGCATATTATATATGCCGAAAAACGTTTAACGCTAATTTTCATATGATGATACAGGAATTGTATAAACTGCCGTTACTGTCAAAAATAGGCGGATTTTCTGTAGAAAAAGATTCACCTTTAGAATCCTTAAAATCAATTAATTATACTGTTAATCTTTTAAAAGATTCTAAAAATATGGTATGGATTTTTCCACAGGGGCGAGTTATGCCGCCTGATTATCGACCTGTAAAATTTGAAAGCGGATTGTCTTATATAAGTCATAAAGTAAAAGGCATAAACTTAATCCCAGTCGCAATCAAGTATACCTATGTAAGAGATGTCAGACCTGAAATTTTTGCAGAAATCGGAGAACCTATAACAATTGAAAATGGAGTGTCGAATAAAAAAGAATTTACCCAGTTTCTTGAAGAAGATTTTGCCAACCTTTTAGATGCTCAAATTAAAAGAATTTCTCAGGGTGATTTAGATGAATATGAATTTGTTTATAAAAGTAAAGATCCTATATTTAAAAGATTAGAGCCATTTTTGAAATATTTTCTTTTTGATAAAAGATATTTATAAATATAAATAGGTATTGAAATTATTCTTTTTTTTATTTTAATATAAGTAAGATAGCCGGTAATTAATAAAGTCAGGGTAAAATGAAAAAAATAACAATTTTAATTTTAATATTATTGATCTTTTGTCCTGCGCAGGTAATATCAAAAGAATTACAACTTGCTAATAATATCAATAATAATGACAATGGAAAGATTGATATTATTAAGCTGAATGTTTCAACAACTAAAAAATTAAGAGATAAACAATTTTTGAAAAACAGCTGGGAATTTGTAAAAGGCGAACCGGGCGACAATGCTCTCAATCTATTAATGTTTAGTTATCATACACGAGAAGACAGAGATCAGATGAATGAGTCTAATAAGCTTGTTGCCATTGATCTTGATGGGTATACATTAGGAACTTACAATAATAGCTATCATACTCAGACATATTATGCAGGAATTACGAGAAAAATTTATGAAAAAAAACTGCTGCAAGATGTTAATATGGATTTTAAATACAAATTAATGGCATTGCATGGTTATGAAAATTATGAATTTAATATTGGCGGTATAACACCTTTAATTGTCCCTATGATAGGAATTTCAAAAGGACTTGTTGGAGTTGATTTTCTTATAAGCCCCGGACGTACAGTAACTTTTGCTACGACATTCAGGGTGAATTTACCGGAAAAAAGTTCAATTAAAAAGAATGTTTTTTAAATAAATTCCATAATCACTGGAATTATAAAATTCTACTTGTTTTAAAAGATGTTCTTTGCTGATAAATTTTTTTAAATAAGCTATTTCTTCAAGGCATGCAACTTTTATTCCCTGATTTTTTTCGATTGTTTCTATATAATGCGAAGCCTGAAGCAAAGATTCGTGAGTTCCAGTATCTAGCCATGCAAAGCCTCTTCCTAGAAGTTCTACGTTTAAATTTCCATTTTTAAGATAAACATTATTCAAATCAGTAATCTCAATTTCTCCTCTTGGTGAAGGTTTTAAAGATTTGGCATATTGAACGACTTTATTGTCGTAAAAATAAAGCCCTGTTACCGCATAATTAGACTTTGGATTTGCAGGTTTTTCTTCAAGAGAAAGAACTTTTCCCGAATTATCAAACTCCACAACACCGAATCTATGCGGATCTTTTACTTTGTAGCCAAAAACTGTCGCGCCTTCTCTTCTTTCAACAGCGTTTTTCAGCATTCCCGAGAAACCCTGCCCATAAAAAATATTATCTCCGAGAACCAGAGCGACATTATCTTCGCCAATAAACTCCTCTCCAAGAATAAAAGCCTGAGCAAGTCCATCAGGAGATGGCTGTACTTTATATGAAATAGACATACCTATTTGAGAGCCGTCATTAAGAAGATTTTGGAACATAGGAGTCGCTTCGGGAGTAGAAATAATCAAAACTTCTTTTATTCCTGCCAACATAAGAACAGAAAGCGGATAATAAATCATAGGCTTGTCATAAACAGGAAGAAGCTGCTTGCAAACTGTTTGTGTTACAGGGAAAAGCCTTGTCCCTTTTCCGCCCGCCAAAATTATTCCCTTCATCTAAATTATCCTCTTTATTTATATAAATTTCCTCTATATTACCACATTAAAAATCTGTTTGTCTTAAGGCTTCATAAAGCACTATAGAAACAGAATTTGAAAGATTAAGACTTCTTTGGTTATCCAGCATTGGGATAGTAAGACTTTTGTCAGGATTCTCAAAAATAATTTTTTCAGGCAGACCTTTTGTTTCACTTCCAAAAACAAGAAAATCCTCTTTTTTATAAGTTATTTCAGTATATTTTTTGGAAGCTTTAGTGCTTAAAAAATAAAAATTGCTGTTAGGAAATTTTTCCTGCAATTCCTCAAAAGTTGAAACAGTATTAATATTTACAGAATCCCAATAATCGAGACCTGCTCTTTTAACGTGCCTGTCTGTTATATGAAAACCTAATTTACCCACCAGATAAAGAGAACTTCCTGTACAGGCGCAAAGCCTTGCAATATTTCCTGTGTTTTGCGGAATTTGTGGTTCATATAAGACTATTTTAAAAACGTTATCAGTCATTTTTAGAAACTAAAAACCTTTTGCTTTCGAGTATTACAGGAATTCCTCTGACTACACAGAAAAATACTGAAATATAAACGCTGGCATAAGCAACAATAGTTATAACTGACTTGTATTGATAATCAGCAGGCACGTGTGCTGCTATTAAAAGCGCAAATGCAATAGCTTTGCATACAGCATAAGTAAATCTTACAAAGTTAGAAGCTACTATAAACTTGCCTATAGGGTTTTTCATCATTGTAGTAGAACCAAAAGCTGTAAATCCTTGTTCAAGAGCCAAACTTCTTAACCCGTCTGTAATAATTCCTCTGGTCATTACCACAAGCGGAATCCATAAAGGAATCCATCCTAATACCGCAAATGAAATCCAGAAAACATTTTCTACGATTCTGTCGCTCAAAATATCAAGCAGTGCGCCAAATTTTGAACACTCATTGAATTTTCTGGCAATATATCCATCAAGACCGTCCATCCAGATTACAATTATAGTAAGTCCGAAAGCTGACCAATAAACTTTATTGCCTTTGATAAAAAGCATTGCGATGACCACAAACGCAAGAATCGTTCTGAATATTGAAATAAAATTAGCCATGTCCCACTTCTCCTTTTACCTCTGTCATCCTGAGCGAGCTTGCTTAGCAAGCGAGCGTGAGGATCTAATTTTTATTTTATTACTAAAAAATTTAATTGTCGAATATGCCCCGAATAATTAATTGCAAGAGCAACGATTGTTACTGCAACTATATTTACTTATAGACTTTAAAGCTTTAGCAATTATGATTGTCTATATAAATTCATAGGGAAAAACAAAGTGAATAAAAAAGGCTTATTTATAACTTTTGAAGGTGCAGACGGCTCGGGAAAATCTACACAACTTAAGATGGCGGCAGAATTTTTCCAGAATAAAGGATTTGAAGTTGTTTCAACAAGAGATCCGGGAGGAACACCTTTAGGACAAAAAATAAGAGAAATTTTGCTTCATCATGACGGAAAAGTTGCTTCTTATTGCGAATTATTTCTTTATTTAGCTGACAGGGCACAGCATGTAGAAGAAAAAATTATCCCCGCTCTTGAAGAAGGCAAAGTGGTTTTATGCGACAGATATGTTGATTCTTCACTTGCTTATCAGGGATATGCCAGAGGTATAGATGCAAAAGAAATTTTAATGCTGAATAATATCGTTGCCAAATCTCTCATGCCTGATTTAACCTTAGTTTTTGATGTAAGCACAGAAGTTGCGGAAAAACGTGTCGGAGAAACAAAAGACAGGCTTGAATCAGAAGCAAAGGAGTTTCACCAAAAAGTCAGATATGGCTTTCTTGATTTAGCAAAAAAATTTCCTGACAGAATAAAAGTTCTCGATGCCAATCAGGAAATTAAAAAAGTTCATTCTGACGTAATTGAGATACTGGAAAATTATTAGATTGCTATTCTCTCAATGACAAAGAGAAAAGAAAAACCGCCGTTTTAAGGGCGGTTTATAAACTTAGCTTTATAGATTTACTTATAGAATTTATTTGGCTGTTAATAGTTCGTCTTCTTTAATTGTATATAGTTTTGCTCCGAGATATTCGTTCCATTGTCTTGCATCATAGCCGTGTTCGGTTGAGAATCCTTTTACGGCTGAGCCTGCTTTAATTCCGGCTTCGATATCTTTTTTAATCGCGGCTTCAATTTCTGGTGTTATAGTTGCACAGCTTCTTCCTTCGCACGCTGTATGTACCATAAATTGATCTTTTAAGTCATATTTTAAATCATCTTTTTCATCGATTTTTCCATCTTTGTTTAAGTCAGTTCCGAGCTTAGTTACGCCATCTTTGTCTGTGTCAATAGCACCGACGCTTTGAGTTAAAAGACCTTCATCGCCTTTCATTAAAACATCTTTAACGTTATCGATATATCCGCCGTTTAATTTTTGTGAAAGTGATCTTTTACCGTGTTTTGCAGTCAATATATTGCCTTCTTTGCTTATGCTTATATCCTTTTCTTTAAGAAGTTCTATAATTTTTTCATCTTTGTTGTAAGTTGTTTCATCTGCAATTTCTTTACCGTTTTGAAGAATTTCAAATGTTCCGTTAGCGTGTGAAACTAAATTTATGCCTTCTTCTTTGAATTCCAGGTTTTGAGAATTAATAACTGTTGCTGCTCCTTCACCGCCACCGGTAAATTTTGCGTTAAGAGCGATGTCGCTGTTATCAAGCATTTTGTATAATCCTTCATTTTTGCCTTGGAAGTCAAAAGCTTGTTGACCGTTTATAGCAAAGTGAGGATCTCCCCAGGCACTTACTTCAACGTTTTCATCATAAACTTCTACAGGTGTTAAACCGGCTGTTGCTGATCCTGATCCTAAGAGATTTTGTAAAAGCATTAAAACCAGTTGCTGTAAAAAGCTTGATGAACTGCTTTGTTGTGGCTGTTGAATTACTGGTGTTTGAACAGGCTGTTGAACAGGTCTTTGATTTGTAATTAATCCTAACATTGTAGGTAAAATTGAATTAATCATTGAAAGTATCATAAAATTAGGATCATAAGAAGTTTGTTGTTGACGATATGGTTGATCACCTGTAAAAAGTAGAGATTGTTGTTGTTGTTGTTGTTGTTGTTGTTGTTGCCATAAAGAATATTGATTACCTGTAAGCGGATAAGAATTCATTGCAGACTGACCATACCCATAATTTTGATTAACGTACATGTTGTTTAAATTTGTGTTAAAACCAAGCATAGTTTGTTTCCTCCGTAATAAATAATATATATTTTTTGATAATAAAAAATTTGTTGGTAATACTTTATGTGTGTTATTTATATAAAAACAATATATTTTGTATAATTGCGTTTTTTTATATATTTTATTAAGTATTATTAAGAAATTTGTTTTTTATTTCAATATGTAACTATTTATAATTTTATATGCTGATTAAATCGGAAAAATGTAAGATAATTCGATAGTAATCATTAGTTTAAAATATATATTTCTATGATCTTCAGAATTGAGTAATAAAATGAGAAGCGATAAACCTGATTTTTTAGCATGGTTTTTACCGGGGCTTGAGATAAAAAGATGGCTGTTTTTAATGTTCAGCGGAACAGTTTTTCTTATTACAGGAATAGCAATTATTCTTGATCTTCATCCGATTCACCAGTTTATGGAATTTATCAAAATTGTTGCGGTAAAACTTCCGACAGGCTATACAGGCGGATTTGCGATTTTGCTCGGTATTATGATCTATATTCTGGGTTGGAAAAGAGTAAACAATACAATAATAAATGCGATTGACCCCGGAGCGCATCTTCTTGAAAATCTTTACCTTAAAAGAAAACTTAATCGCGGACCTAAAATTATAACCATAGGCGGCGGTACAGGACTTAATACAATACTAAAAGGTTTAAAACATATAACCGGAAATTTGACTGCTGTAGTAACAGTCGGGGATGACGGCGGAAGTTCAGGCAGATTAAGAGAAGAAATGGGTGTTTTACCGCCCGGTGATATAAGAAATTGTATTGCTGCCCTGGCAAACGAAGAAAATCTTGTTACGGAATTATTTCAATATAGATTTAAAAACGGTCATGGACTCGAAGGGCATAGTTTCGGAAATCTTTTTCTGACGGCATTATGCGCAATTACAGGCGATATGGTTTCTGCTGTTAAAGAATCATCAAAAGTACTTGCAATTAGAGGAAGGGTATTGCCTTCAACTCTTGATGATATGAAGCTTTTTGCGGAATTGGAAGATGGTCGCATAGTATACGGCGAATCTAACATTCCCGATGCCTGTGGAAAGATTAAAAGATTGGGGGCAACTCCTGACAATTTAAAAGCGCTTGATGATGTAATTTATGCCATAGAAGACGCTGATATTATTATAATGGGCCCTGGAAGTCTTTATACCAGCGTAATACCTAACCTTTTGATTTCAGAAATAACAAAAGCTATATCCGTTTCGACTGCTAAGAAAATTTATATTTGTAATATTATGACTCAACCGGGAGAAACAGATAATTATAGTGTATACGACCATGTAAAAGCCATATTAGACCATTCTAAACACGAAAATATTATTGATACTGTGCTTATAAATGATACATTGCCTGAAAATCTAGCGAATAAATATAAAGAAGCTAACTCTTTTCCCGTAAAACATGATTTAGAAAAAATCAAAGAACTTGGAATAAAAGTATTAATAAGAAGATTAATAGATGAAAACAGCGAAGGCTTAGTACGTCACAGCGCAAAAAGAATTACCAGAATAATCTACAGCTGGTACAAAGCATCTGACAAACATTCCAGTGATGAAACTTGTGAATTCTGTGAAGAACACGATGACTAGGTTTTTACCAATATGAATAATTCAAAACCAATTACAGTAAATAAATTATTAAAATATAAAAAACTTGGCAGAAAAATCACCGCCTTAACTGCATACGATTATTCAACCGCTAAGGCACTTGATAACAGCGGAATTGATTTTATACTAGTGGGCGATTCTCTTGCTATGGTTGCGTTAGGTCATAAAAATACGCTTTCGGTTACCATGGAAGAAATGCTGCATCACACAAAAGCCGTTACAAGAGCTGTAAAAAGAGCAATGGTTGTTGCAGACATGCCTTTTATGAGTTATCAGTCCGATGAAAAAACAGCTTTATTGAATGCAGGTCGCTTTATTAAAGAAGCAAAGGCTAATGCAATAAAATTGGAAGGCGGTTACGAGCATATAATCAACTGTACAAAAAGCATTGTTCAATCAGGCATCCCTGTATTAGGTCATTTGGGTTTTACTCCTCAATTTTTAAACACTCTTGGAGGATATAACGTTCAGGGAAAAAACTTTGACACCACGGAAAAAATACTGGCACAGGCAAAAGCAATAGAAAAAGCGGGAGCATTTGGGCTTGTGCTGGAAATGGTTCCTGAAGAATCAGCAAAATATATTACGGAAAATCTTTCAATTCCTACAATTGGAATAGGCGCAGGGCGTTATTGCTCTGGACAAATTCTTGTAATTGATGATATTTTAGGAAAATATCAGGATTTTACACCGAAATTTGCTCGAAAATATGCGAATATTAGCTTAATAACAGAAAAAGCAGTTTCTGATTACATTGAAGATGTTATTTCCTCAAAATTTCCCGCAGAAAAAGAAATTTTTCAACTCGATGAATCTGAAAGAAAAAAACTTTATGAGTAATAATCTTAAAGATTTAAGTGAAAATTTACTGGTATTGTCACCCTGAACTTGTTTCAGGGTCTGTCCAACAAACAATTAAAAGCTTTAATTCCAACATGGATAGATTCCGAAACAAGTTCGGAATGACATTTTAATTAAGGATAAATAATATATGACTGAAATAATTACTGAAATAAAATTTTTAAGAGATCAAATAAAAGACTGGAAAAAGCAGGGGCTTATTATAGGTTTGGTTCCTACAATGGGTGCTCTTCATGCAGGACATGAAAGCCTGATAAAAAAAGCCTGCGAAGAATGTGACAGAGTAATTGTAAGTGTTTTTGTAAATCCAATTCAGTTTGGACCAAACGAGGATTTTGACAAATACCCAAGACAGCTTGAATCTGACAAAGAAATTTGTGCAAGAAACAATGTTGATTTGATTTTTGCTCCAACTCCTCAAGAAATGTATCCTGATGCAAATATAATAACTACGGTAGTTCCTCCTTCTTCATATCAGGACAAACTTTGCGGAAAATCAAGAATAGGACATTTTAACGGCGTAGCAACTGTTGTTTTGAAGCTTTTTAATATTGTTCTGCCTGCTAAAGCTTATTTCGGGCAAAAAGATGCCCAACAACTTATAATAATCAAAAAAATGGTAAGAGATTTAGATGTTCCCATTGAAATTATTGGCTGTCCCATTGTCAGAGATACTGACGGACTTGCCCTAAGTTCCAGAAATGCATATTTATCCGCGGAAGATAGAACTAAAGCTTTAACATTATCGAAAGTTCTAAGAAATATTAAAGAAAGTTACGAGGCAGGGGTTAATTCGAGCAAATTGGCTGTTAATAATGCTTTACGTTTGCTTCATCCTGACGCGGAACTGGAATATCTCGAATGTTTAGATGCTAATACACTTGAAAAAGTTGATAGACTAAGAGAAAATATTATTGTAGCTATAGCAGCAAAAATAAATAATGTAAGATTAATTGACAATTTGTTATTTTAATCTATACAATTTTTAAAATTATTGTTAAACTGAATAATATATAGGGAAATTTGTAGCTGGGAATTTTTTGTTGGGGTTATAGATTGATTAAATTTTTAAAAGGATTATCTAAGCTTATTGAAGGCATATTATTTATTTTCTTGCCAATAGTGGTATTCTATTGGTCATTAACCCTTATAAATCTTGATATTGTTAAGCCCTTTATAACTATGTTAGGCAGTTTTATTGATCCTTTGATTTTGCCTTTCAAAAGTTATCTTGAATACAAAATTACATATGAAAATGACTATACGGTAGATTATACAATTTTGCTTTTTGCGGTAATGATTTTATGTACGGCGTTTATGTTCACTATAATTGGGAGTATATTAGATTTTATTAATAAAATTATCGAAAAAACTAAACATAAAATAAAAATGCAGGAAGTAATCAGAAAAAAACAGGAACAAAAACAGTCTTTTATAAATGAAGTAGTAAAAAATAATACAGTCTATGTAGTTTTGAAATTAACAAAAAATCTAACTAAAGAATCTTATCTTATTAAAGAAGATGATGATTTTTTCTCTGTTGGATTAGTTGATTCTTATGAAACTTCATTAAAAAATATTTATAAAAAATTTCACGCTAAGTCTTTTGAAAATCTTGGCGGAACAAGTGGTTTGAATAACTATATTTTTACAGATATAAACAAATTTCTGGAATATTTGCCATTTTTCATTGAGCGTATAGAAGAAGTTAATAAAGGGATGAATGATTTAAATATAAAATTCAGCTATGAAATTGCCTGTCATTGTAGTTATAGTGATACCAGCGCGGAAGTTGATTTTGATATAACATCTGCAATTTTGAATCTTTGCGGCAACAGAGAAATTCTTTTAAGCGAACTTTTAAAAAGCAGGCTTGGAGTACTTGAGAACAAAAATTTCAAGCTTTATTCCAGAGGAATTTATCTTATCAAAGATAAGCAAATGGATATATTTAAATTCAAGCCGGATTAATTTTAAGCTTTAAATAAAGTAGATTGTTTAATCGCATCTTTATAGGAAGTTGTTGTGTCAATAATAGATGAATGTTTTCTATTTATTCTTTCTTCTAATTGTTCTTCCGTTAATATTTCACCTTTTCTGGCTGAATCCATTAAAGTATTGATTTTTTTCTGTAATAAAGGCTGTTCTTTGTCTTTGCCTGTTCTTTTCAGCCAATCATCATGAAGATTCTTAAATTCTTCGCCGGAAAGATTATTTCCGCCTTTACCATCTTTGCCGTCATTTTTTTCTGTTGCTTCGGCATATTTTTTATAATTATCAACATATTCGGTTATAAAACCTTTATTGAAATTTGTTATTAATTTTG
>Ga0209417_1000870_pt1 | contig 61642 bp, 49 predicted proteins | sample RifGroF2_FD_184002 | JGI IMG/M metagenome (GOLD analysis project Ga0209417, IMG submission 184002) | Groundwater microbial communities from Rifle, Colorado, USA - Groundwater F2 (SPAdes) (version 2) | ecosystem: Environmental > Aquatic > Deep subsurface > Groundwater | place: Rifle, Colorado... | reverse complement strand
ATACCCACCATGGGATTGGTTTCCTTGTGGATTCCTCTTGAGTGGAATCTTCTGCACCTTTAACTTCCTCTTTGGTTACAACAGGTGAGGTAGTTTCTTCTTCAGTGGTTTGTGCTCCTTGTACTGCTTCTGGTGTTAAAGTTGCTACTGTTGCTGCACCTCTTACTGCTTGCTGAGGTACTGCTGCAACTACTACACTTGATGCATATGGATCATTTCCTTCAACTATTGTATTGGAGTCACTTCTATTTCCAGCTGTATCTACTACATAGTATGTGAAGGTATGTGTTCCTACGCTTAATGTATTGATTAAAGCCGTTATATCCCAACTGTATCCTGTTCCAAACAATGGTAAGCATGTTTGGGTGTTTGTATCTATTACATAACAGACTTGAGATAGCTCGGTGTTATCACTTAATGCTAGGGATCTTGGTGTTGTGTCTCCTGTTTGGAAGGAAAGAGCTGAAAGAACTTGTGCTTCTGGGTTGGTTTTATCTATCTTCACTTCATCAGATGTTTGTACTGCTTCTACATTACCCGCCATATCTTCAGAGTAGAAGGTTATTGTATTCAAACCTTCTGTAGATACAATTACTGTATTTCCTTCTTGTTCAGTTCCACCATTTAATGAATAGTAGGTTCTGTAACAACCACTACCATCAGTATCGGTACAAGCTAAGGTTACTGTTACGTCAGTATTGTGCCAGAGAAAGTCTATACCTGATGCGGTGGTTACTGGAGCTGTTTTGTCATATGTAATTGTATATGGCTCACTTTCAGGACTTTCATTACCTGCCATATCTATAGTTTTTACATAGATAACATATTTACCTTCGCCATGTCCAAATGAACCAGATCTAGTATGTGGATTTCCACCAGATACCCAGTTTGAAGTCCAATCAATGTCTGGAGTTCCATCTGCAGGGGTGAAAATGTATCTAATACTGTATGCAGCTATTCCTGCACCTGTGCTATTTACATATGCTGTGTCATCTCCACCTGTCCAATTTACTGTTATCGCATTTACATTAGTAAATGCCGTAGTGTTTGTTATCACGGGCTTTGATGGCGCGGTTGTATCATAGTAGTAGTGTACCCATGTACTCCATGCTCCTTCATTTCCTGCATTATCAAATGCTTGTACTCTGAAGCTTACACCACCTTGTTCGTTACTATTTGGAATATGGTTTCTTTGGCTTGCTGTTGTTGTTCTGTATGGTGCACCTGGGAATGTATGACCATCATCATATACATATTCTACTTTGTATGATGCTATTCCAGATACATCTGTTGCATTTGTCCAATCGTTTAGAATAGGGGTGCTCTTGAAGTATTGCTCAGATGTAGGAGATACAATTGAAGGTGTTGTAGGTGCTGTTGTATCTATTATGAACGGAATAGAGTGTGTTGTTGATGTTATATTTCCAACCTTGTCTACTGTTCTGATATTGAAATACCATGTACCATCTGAAAGAGAACGACTAGTTATGTGTGTAGCATCTGCTGGTAACCAGTTAAAGAACCCTATTGATGGAGTTTCTGGTGCATGAGTGAATGAGTAGAAATATCCTGCGACACCACTTAATTCATCATTAGCTCCGCTAAAGACCATATCGATAGTTCTATCTCTATTTGGTGCTGATGTGTGTGATGTTGAACTTACTGCTGGATCTATTGGGTCTTCATTGTCCCATATGAATGAATCTGCAATTCCAATTCCAGGAAAATCTTGTACATGATCCCAAGCTAATGGGGTTACTGTGTATTGAACGCCATTGCTCATTGATGGAAGAGAGTTGGTAAGTACCCAGTGACTTGTTCCCAGAACATCTTGAGTCCCTGGCAAGTATGTCCAGGAGCTATTACCTGTCCAATATTTACCATCACTGCTTCTTCTCATAGTTAATTTAACATCAGAGATTCTGCTTACAGTATCAGAAGCTGTTCCATGAATGAATGGTAAGCTATTAGGTCCGTAGTATTCGTTAGCTATCATTGCTTCAGATTGAGGAAGGGCTTTGTCTACTTTTCTTTCAACGACCGTTGAAGTCTTGGTATTCCCAGCTTTGTCATTAACCCTAACTCTAATATCTAGACTTTGGTTGTCATACAATATGAAGCTTGGTACTCCAAATCTACATTTATCATTCATAAACATACCAGGAGTCCAAGTTGTGCCATTAAGTGTATATTCACAGGTTGATCCTTTTATTCCACTTAATGAATCATCTGCTCTGACAGAAATTGTAAATCCATAGTAACCATTTACATATCTACTGAGGTAATCTTCTTCAATGTTTATATTCCCAAATGTTGGTCTTGTTGTATCGTATACAATTCTATTCATTCGTGGGCTATGTTCTGTGTTACCAGCTTGATCTGTTGCTTCTGCCTTTACATCAAAAGTTCCTTGATATGGAGGTGTCCATGTCTTTGACCAGTTAAATGTTGAGCTGTTAGATGTGTTTGTTTGGGTTTCAATCAAAATCCAATTTGAAGAATTTGTATTTTTGTAATACAAGTTTACCCCAGTAACACCATTTACATCATTTGAGACTCCTTGCAAGAGAATACTTGAGTTATGGTATGTGTTAGCTTGATTTTGAGTGAATTGGGATACTGGTGCGGTTGTATCTACAGTAAACTTTAATCCTAATACATCTCTAAATTGATTTATTGTAGGGATATCCTTTCTAGTAGCATTATCATATACCTGATGTGTCATGTAGTATGTTCCTTCTGGTAGGGTAGATACACAATCTGTAAACTGTCTTTGTGTAGTTAATGTGAATGGATTCCCAGAAAGTTCGACAAGATTTGGATTTTGTCTCCAGCTACAATATGCTTGCTTTCCATTCTGTGAAAATGCAAATGATCCGTTATCCTGAGCTTGGAAGATTACAAATGAATCCCAATATAGCTCCGAGGATGGGGTAGAGTCAGTATATGTTCCTGTGAAGGATAGTTGACTGACACTTTGTACAAATGCTTGAGCTCCTAGTACTGCTGATCCATTTTTGTAATGTATATATGTTGCTGTTGGTGCATTAGTATCTATCGTTATAGATTGTGTTGTCGTTTTGCTATTCCCAACATCATCAGTTGCTACAATTTGCATGTCATATGTTCCATCTGGAACAATATTTGTTACATTTGCTTCCCATGTGCTCCCATTGATTACGGCATTGTATGTTACTGAATTTATAGTAAGAGTTATGTCTGAGGTGTCTGTGCTTATTACTTCTCCAACGATAGTTGGTGTATTGTAGTTTGTAATGAATTTGTTAACTACTGTGCTATTTGGGTATTTTATTCCTGTTGTTGTTACATCTGGAGCTGTCCAGTCTTCGACAATGTTACAAGTATCTGTCCATTCTCCAGCGTTTCCAGCTTTATCGATAGCTCTTACTTGGAATCCATATGTTCCTTCCATTGGGACTGTCCACCATGAAGCATCGAAACTATTTGTTGTGAATGTTCTTAATGGGCCTGTAGATCCATCTGCATTAAATGATCTATATTCATAGTGATCGAAGTTTACATCTGTGCTAGCATCCCAATGTATGATTGCACCCACATGAGAGGATGTTTTTGCACCACACATTTTTACTTCAGTACTTCCTTTATCTGAGAAACCTAAGCCTGTTGATTTGACAGGTGCTGTTTTATCAAAAGTGATATTGCAAGAGTTGCTCCACTGAGATCTTCCCTCATAACTATCTAAAGTATTGTTTGAGTTAATATCTACGTATGCTCTAACTCTTGTTTTCCATAAACCTTCAATACCAGTGCTAGAACCAAATGTTGCAAATGGAGTGTTTGTTATACTTCCTGCATTGAAGTAACTAATACCTCCTGTTGGGAATGTTACTTCTCTTTGATATTTTACATTTAATCCACTAACACTAGACCAATTTTGAGCAACACTATTTTCATTTGTATATACTGTACCTGTTGAACATGCTAAATCTAATGGAGTTTCATTTGGTGTTAAAGACTTTGAAGCAACATTCCATCCTAAATTGATAGGGGTTCCTATTTTTAAATACAAAATTTTTTCAAATCCATTGTCTATTGAATCATATTGTCCTGCTGTGTCGACAACTGATACTAATTTTCTTACATCATCCATCCATATTGCTTTAAATTCGGAATGATGGCTTGTTCCTAAAACGGTCAATTTAGCTTCTGAAGTTACTCCCACTCCAAGATCAACATTTATTCCACCCCATGTATTATTTGAAGTTGTTACATTGTTTACTGTTACTATCGACCCATTTACTACAATTCCTGCATTATCATTATTTTGGGAAACAACATTGTCTAAAAGAATATTTTTGACAACATATATATTTATTCCATGAAGGTTTGTAGAACCAATCCCATCAGCAGTAAGATTTTTAATAGTAACGTCATCATGAGCAATTGCGATTGCAGCATTGTTAACACCATTTTTTGTAAATGTACTATATACAGAGTGAGAATTACCATCCAATGTTAGTGCTTTATCTATATTGAATCTAGAAGCTACATTTACATCACTTAAAAGCTGAATTGTTCCACCTGGAGTTACAATACTTTGTGCATATTGTAGTGTTGCAAATGGTTCATTTAGATTTCCAGAAGTTTGATGTACTTTATCTACACCCGTATTTATTACAAACACATGGCTTCGATTATTTGTAAGATTTGCAACTACTGTTTCTGGATTTCTTCTAAGATCTACAACATAAGCACCATTGTTTGCTGAGGATACATTTAAAAGACTTTCTTGATAATTAGGGAAACCATAGGTTGCAGAATTCCAAACAATATCCCATTCATTATGAACAGCAGTCCAGTTGTTCCCAGACATAGTTCTATTAGCTGCATCTGCAAAGCTAGAGGTGTAATGCATAATTCCACCTTTTGTATTGAAGATTGTATTGTTGCTTACATCTGCAGTGTTTACATTTCTTATAATTACACCATTTCTTACATTGTTTATTGTATTGTTCGTGATGCTTAAGCTTGTTACGGCATTATTATCTACTGTTATCCCACGAGCATACATATCCTTTTGAAGAGTTCCTGAAGGATAACTTGCATGTATATTGTTATTGTTTATTGAAATGTTTGAGAGTGAGAGCCCGCTTGGTATTGTAATGATTGCATTGGCAATTTCTGTCCCAGCCGTAGCAAAGCTCCCCAAGACGGTTAACTCGAAACCACGGATTGTTATATTACTTGCTGTAATGTTGAAAACTGAATGAGAAGGAGTACTCGTATTAATTATCTTTGGCATACCTACGCCTACAATACTAACTCCTTTGTTAACAACAATTGTAGATGATATCTCATATGTACCTGCCTTGACATTGATTGTATCTCCATTGCTAGCTGCATTAATAGCATCTGGGATAGAGTTATAACAATCAGAACCAGAAGAAGCACCTTCCGCAATACATACAGGTCCGGTAAGAGGAGCAACATCTGTTGTTACTACAAACACTGTAAAGTGATTTAAATTCTCAATCTTTAATGAATTGCTATTCTCAACCACATTACTAATATCCTTCGCATTATCTAATCCACTAACATTCTCAGCATATACAACCTTCGTACTATCTCCAACCTTAGGTAATGTTAAATCATATTCAAAAGTACCATCAACCATATCCGTTGTAATATCATATGCAACATCCGAAGCCGCATCAGTAGCCTTAACCTGTTCATCAGTTAGATATACCGTTCTAATTGTAAGAGTACTAGATACTTCTGGTAAATTTGAAAAAGTTACAGTTACATCTGAGTTATTTGGATATACATATACCTCTCCAACAACAACAGGTGAAGAAGTCGTAGCAGATACTCCAGAAGTAACCCAAGTAGGCTTTGCAATCTCCTCGGGATCTGAAATACCCTCATCAAGAATATCTCCTTGCGTGTCAGTAACTACTGATTCAGTAGAAGCAGCATCCTGCACAGGAGTAAGAGATTCTATAGCTAAAAGAGGTTGAGCAAATGTAAACAAAATGAGGAATGCAGAGGTAAATAACCTTAAACCGAAAGTAGAAGATCTCTTCATGAATTAAAAAGACATTAATTTATGTTAAGAAGTTTTACTTTGAAAATAGTCGCCGCAAAACCTCTCTGTACAGATCGGTTTCGCCATTAGCTCCTCTTGATTCATATAGCGACCAAACGGAATCAAGTATCAATGCCCCTGTCCTATAACATACAATATTTGCGAAGCTGAAGTCAATAGTCTAAAAATGTGAACTCCTCGTAACAATCATTAACCTATGCAAAGCTCTTGTCATACCAACATAGAGAAGTCTCCATGTGATTTCGGTATCAGGGTAGAGAGCATCATTTAAGTCCATGATTATAACTGAATCAAATTCCAAACCCTTAGCCTGTTCGATAGGGAGAATAAGAACACCCTGCTTGTAATCACTCTCAGTATAACTAACCACATCTCTATCAATATCTTCTTCATATTTTTTTAATATACTGTATATCTCTGTAGCATGATTCTTGTCTCTACATAACACCGCACAAGTAACGGCACCTTTTTCGAACTGAGTCTTTATCTTTTCCACTACGATCTTAATATCTTTCTCAGAAGATTTACCAAAGTCATTAGGTAGGTATACATTTTCAACTGGGTCTCCATGTCTCAATACTGCCTCTGGAAGTTTGTAACCCTCTGGGAACTTACTCTTAAATATCTCATTAGCGTAGTCTATGATTTCAACTGTAGTTCTGTAACACCTTTGAAGTTGATGGTATGAAGTCTCTTTTTTAGTCATTTTGTCTGTAAGTTCTATGACACCCTGCCAGTTCTTTATATAGAATGGAGGAATTATGGATTGTGCCAAGTCTCCAGCAATTGTAAGATTACTGTTCTTAGCAACGTTAATGAGTGTAGCCAATTGAATGTAACTAATATCCTGCGCTTCATCAACCATAATATAGTCTCTCTCTATACCCTTTGTTCCATATATTTTCTGATGTATGAAAACCATAGGGGCAAGATCCTCAATTCTGTAGTAGGTGTTCTTCCCTGATGTTGTCATAGCTTGCAGAGTATACTTTCCACAATCAGGATCAAGGAGGTTGGTTCTAAAAAGTTTCTTGTAAAGAGCATATATATTTACACTTCTGCTAAAGTAAGCAAGAATTTCCCTCTTCTTTTCAATATCATCATTAAAATATGTATCAACATATCCTGATTTTGCTTGATCAAACTGTCTTTGCGCGAAAGCGAAATCTACCGAGAGACCCAGTCTCTCCTCCATGTCGATATTTGGGAATTGCTCTTTTAATTCATAGTATCTGCGAGAAATTCTTTCCTTCCTAGAGTAGGGGATATTCTCCAAAAGATTTGACTCAAACTCATTAAAGTAACTCTCAAGAATATTTAAGAACTCAACGGAGCCTTTATATTCTTTAAATCTTAAATCTTCCTCTAGTGGTGAAAGAGTGTAATGATCATTCCAACCAAGTATTTTTTTACCCCAGAACATGTATGTCTGTGTATCAACTTTTTCTATACCCAAATCTGGGAGTACGTCAGATACATAGTCGATGAACATTTGATTTGGAGCAATTATCAAGGAATTGTTAGCTCGAATACTTTCTTTGTGTGCATAGAAGAGGTAAGCAAGTCTATGTAGGAGAATTGTGGTTTTACCACTACCAGCGACTCCTTGTATTAACACAGGTTTGTTTATCTCTTCTCTAATGATTTCATTTTGTTGAGCTTGGATTGTAGATACAATATCCTGAAGTTTTTGTCCCAATCTTTCGTTTAACTGTGCGAGTAGGAATGCATCTGCGGCTGCGTTGCCTGATTTCGCATCGTATATCCCTCTTATCCGTGCTCTTGATATTTGGAATTGTCTTTTCTGTTGTAAATTTCCCTTTCTCTTACCAACAGGAGCTACAAAAGAAACGTTATTGGTAGGACCTGAGTTTTCGTAGTAAAGATTTGCGATGGGGGCTCTCCAGTCTGTGATAATTGGGATATGGGTTTCTTCATCCATTAAGGCAAATTTTCCAATGTACAAAATTAGTGGTTTCTTGGTTGTACTATCGTATGGAGTAAAGACAATTTTGCCAAAGTATGGGGAATCAAGAGCTATTAATTCGGTGTTAATTCTATCAACAAGCTCATTTATTTGTCTTAATATCTGGTTATATGTGCTTTTGGCTGCTTTGATATCATCTTCCCCAGATTCCATGTTTATAATTTCTATCTGATGTTCTAGTTCAACTTCTAATCGTTCTAATCGAGGGATTAATTGTTTAATGAGTAAGACTTTTCTCTTGGTTACCTCTTGTAGCCTAGGGTATTCTTCCTGTTCGAGAGATGAGATATTTGAAAGATCCGAGAAAGAAGCCACTTCGTCCAGATCCTTGTACAAAGGATTTAGATATTTTTTGAATGTTTGCATTCGAAATTTGGGCTAGAAATTACAGCGGGAAATGATACAAGATATGGCATGGGAAGTCAAATTCATGTAGTATATTATTTATTATGAGCAACCAATTAAAACTTTTTCTTTATATCGTGTTTGTAGTGGCAATATTTTGGTTTATACAGTCTAGATTTCATATATTTGATGTTAAGTTGGGTGATGCTCAGCAGGATACAGAAACAAATACACAAGAAAATATTGATACAACTACCAAACCTACCAATTCAGTAGAGATAGTGACAGGAGCTAATACTTCTGTGAAAGTCAATGTCGAACTTGCAGATACTGCAGATGAGAGGAGGCTAGGACTATCATTTAAAAAATATCTGGGAGATTATGATGGAATGCTTTTTGTGTTTAACACCGAAACTAATGCTCCGTTCTGGATGAAGGATATGCAAATACCAATTGATATGATATTCTTTGATTCCCAGGGGTTTATAGTGGATATAAAAGAAGCCCAAGCTCCTTGTACAGCTACATATTGTCCTTCTATCATCGCGAAGAAAAGCTATATGTATGTGCTAGAAGTTAACTCGGGTTTCGTAGAGAAAAATAACATTTCTGAAGACGGAAGTTTAGTTTTACACATAGAAACTTTAAATTAAATATATTTAAATATGATTCAGACACTAATTGATTGGTTAGTGAATATTATTGAAACGATAGGGTATCCCGGGGTTATGCTTTCTATGTTCATTGAGAGTTTTTTTGCCCCAATACCAAGTGAATTGATTCTTCCTTTTTCAGGGTTTGTTGCTTCAAATGGTACATTAAATATATATTTAACAATTATTTTAGCTTCTGTTGCTGCATATCTAGGTACCTTGCCATTCTATTTTATTGGTAGATGGGGGAAAGAAAAAGTTGATCTATTCTTTAGAAAATTTGGTAAATATCTATTTATTAAGGAAGAAGACTTAGATAAGGGGTATGTAATTTTTGCAAAGCATGGAAACAAGGTGGTCTTTTTCGGTAGGTTAATTCCAATCGTTAGGACTATAATTTCGTTCCCAGCGGGTGTGGCTAATATGAATTTTGCTATTTTTAGCGCATATACATTGGCAGGTACCCTTATATGGTCCTCATTGCTTGCTGGGGCTGGATATTTGCTTGGGGATAATTGGGATGTAGTAGGTAGTTATATTTCAAAATATGAAAAGGTAATCATTGTAATGGGGGTGTTGTTTGTAGTCTTGTTCATCGCCAAGGGAGTATATGACCTTGTAAAAAGGAAGCAGAAGTAAAAGCGTTAGACGGTTCGTATTAATGATTGCCCATTCATTTCACTTGGTTTGGTGATCCCCATAATATCTAATACTGTTGGGGCAACATCTTTTAGTGCGCCGTATGGGAGGAATCGGTTTGTAATGTTTGTTCCTGCGATGATGCACGGTACGGGATTTAGGGAGTGTTCCGTATCTATTTGCCCATTTTCTAAGTTAATCATCTCTTCAGCATTTCCATGGTCCGCAGTTATGATTACCGCCCCACCTTGGCTGAGAAATTGGTTTACTAATTGATGTACACAGTAATCTACTGTTTGCACTGCCTTGATTCCAGCATTTAATACTCCTGTATGTCCAACCATATCTGCGTTGGCAAAATTTACAAGTGTAAAATCATATGACTTTCCCGCAATACTTTTTGAAAGAACGTTAAGTAATTGTATAGCACTCATCTCTGGTTTTAGATCATATGTTGCAACATTTGGGGAAGGGATAGCTACTTGGTCTTCATTAGCATACACTACCGAAGCTCCTCCATTGAAGAAGTATGTGACATGAGGGAATTTCTCTGTCTCGGCTATCCTTAATTGTCTGAACCCTACTGAATCAATGACTTTACCAAGTGGGAGGTTAACGTATTGTTTTGGGAATAGTACTTGTGGAGGGAAACCCTTGCTGTACTCGACCATTCCTGTAAAGAAAAGATTCTGAATATTATCTCTTTTAAAATTATCAAAAGTTGGGGACGCAAATGCCTGTGCAAGCTGTAGTGCTCTATCGGGCCTGTAGTTCAGAAATACTAAGGCGTCATTATTTTTTACTTTACTATCACTTATGACAATAGGCTCCATGAATTCATCTGTGACACCTTTTTGATAGTAGGTGTCTATTGCTTCTGCGTAGGTTGAAAATTTTTGTCCAATGTTTCTAGTAAGCAAGAAATATGCTCTTTGAGTTCTATCCCACTGATTGTTTCTGTCCATTGCAAAATATCTTCCAATTATGGTCCCAATTTTCCCAATTCCTTTCTCCATACAATATTTATCTATATCTGTGAGAAACTGCAATGCAGTGTTAGGTGGAGTGTCTCTTCCATCTGTAAAAGCATGAATATATACATTGCCCTCGAAATTTGATTTTGCAAGGAAATCTATAACGGCCTTAAAATGGTCGATATGCGAATGTACAGAGCCATCGCTTAAGAGTCCCATGAGATGTAGGTCACTCTTATATGTTTGCGCATGTGATAATGCAGCTCTTAGAGCATCGTTAGTATATATTAGTCCTTTCTTTATAGCGTGGTTGATACGGGGCAGAGTTTGGGCTACTACATTCCCAGCTCCAAGGTTCAAATGCCCGACCTCACTATTACCTCTGACATCTTTGGGTAGTCCTACTGCTTCTCCTGATGCTAAAAGGTATGTATGTGGGTATATGTTCCAAAGAGTTGAAAGGTTCTGCGGGTTCGCAAGAACCACCGCGTTACCGCTATTTTTAGGGGCAGCACCGAGGCCATCTAATATTATCATTAAGACTCTCTGTTTAGCATTCATAGGCAGTTGTATATATATTCTGGCATATTTTCGAATTTTATTCTATAATCACATCTGGTTTAAATATTATTACAGAAAAATGGACAAAAACATATTAAAAAATATAGAGGAAGGTCAACTTCAGAATAGACCTGATGTAATGGTCGGTGATACCGTCAAATTACACATTAAAATCAAAGAAGGTAACAAGGAAAGAACTCAGATTTTTGAGGGTGTTGTTATATCTATGAAGGGAGCGGGTGTTGATGCAAGTATTACGGTAAGAAAAATATCATATGGTATTGGTGTTGAGAAGATTCTTCCTATGCATTCTCCTGTTTTACAGAAGATTGAGATTGTTAAGAGAGGTACTGTTAGAAGAGCTAAGTTATACTTCTTAAGAGACAGAATTGGTAAGAGAGCTTTGAAGGTTAACAAGATTAAATCTATATACTTAACTGATGAGGTTGCTGTTCCTGAAGTTGGAGAAGCTGCTGAAGAGGTTGTTACGGAAGTTCCTGTTGAGGAGTCTGTTGAAGTAGTTGAAGAAAAGACAGAAGCTTAGTATCATTTAAAAATACTATCTTGCGGGGGTAGTTCAATTGGTTAGAATGTCTGTTTTCCAAACAGAGGGTTGCGGGTTCGAGCCCCGTCCCCCGCTCCATATCTTTATATGGGAATATCAGTCTTCCTCTGTAACTTATCCACAATTTGTAATATAATCCTTTGTATGCAAGACGCAGATGTCCCTATGTGGGATAAAGGAGATAAAACTGATGACTACGCTAAAGGCGGAGGTGGATTCCCTATGTTTGGCATGGGTAGTGAAAAAGGGGAGAAATCATCTGCCATAGAAGAAGCGTACGAATTAGTCTTGGGAAGAAAACCAACCTCAAGAGAACAGTCCTACTACAGATATTCCTCAGCTAAGAAAGAAGAGATACTTAAGAAGCTATTAAATAGCGATGAACATAAAGAAGTAATTAAAAAGGGTAGAGACTATCCAGAATTAGAAGATCGAGAGAAATTAGGACAAAGTACAATATTGAAATTGAAACACAGTATTGAAGACCAGCAAAGCGAGGTAAATGAAATGAAATCAATGCTTGAACAAAAAAACAGAGAAATTGCGATATTAAGAGAAGAGAAAAATATCCCATTTGTTACACAATCATTTCTTGAAGGGAAAGGAAGCGTATATTATGGAAACGTTGAGAGCAAAAATTCTACACCTGAACCCCAATTACCATTATCGTGGTTAGACAAATTATCTTACTTCATACAAAAGATCTCAAAATGACTCCAAAACTATTTGCAAAAAGATTAAAACTCGCAAGAGAGGAATATGGTTATTCCCAAAAACAGTTGGGGTTAAGAATAGGGTTGTCGGATAAATCAATTAGTATTTATGAAAAGGGAGCTGTATATCCGCCAGTATCCAACCTAATGAGAATTGCTAAAGAATTAAAGAAGGATTTGGATTATTTTCTTAAGGACTAACGAGGGGGAGTTAGCCAAACTTTGGTTTTCTTTATGAACTTCTTTGACAATTCGATGCCACCCCATATCGCAAGTCCTGAAATTCCTAAAATCACTAATATCTGTATAACTACTAATATCGTATATTCTGGAGTTATGGGTTGTGATACTAGGCCATTACTTAGTTCTAAAGAATTATTCACCGTATTGGTGTAGTTAGTATCATATTGCCAGGATATTACTGTTGCATTGATATTGTATGTTCCTCCAAGAGTTGGTTTAATAGTTGCTTTGTATGTGAATTCTCCATCCTTTGTAACACTTACAAATTCCTTATGCTTAGGGGTTATCTTTATTGTTGAAGAACTATCCCATATGATTTGTGTTTTTGATGAATCAACATGAGGGACAATGGTTAATGTATATGTGATGCTTTTATCTAATGGTGACTGAAGTCCTTCTGACAGTGTAAGGTCAAAGTATTTGTTTGTTGCTCTTGTGGTATTATCATCAACCTGTGTTTCAAGCGTATAGTCTCCTGTTGTTGTCCCCAATTCGACGGTTTGTGTTTCTGTGTCCTGAGCGTTAACAATCGTTGCAAATGGAATTGCAAATAGTGCAATTAAGAGAAAAATTGAAGCTATATTTTTCATTGTAATATTCTATGAATACTCATGTTATATATTTTGTATGCATCTTGTGCTTCTTTTTCTGTCACATCAAGATCATCATGTACAATCCTATTTCTAAGTTTGTGTGCCTCCCAGAGTTTATCATATTCCGTTCTTTTAAATCTTTTGCCTACAAGTTTAAGATTATCACCGCATAATTTCTTGTTCCCTAAGCGATATTGAAGTGCTTTTGAAAGAATATTGTCTAACTTGATAACGGTATCTCTTCTTCTTGCCAGGTCATCGCTACTAGCACCCGCTTTGAGGGCCTCTAAGCTATTTAACATACGCGAAATAGTCTTCTGCTTCTCTTTCTTCTCCCCAGAGGAAACCATTATGAAAAGGGCTGCTATGGCCACCAGGATCAATATTGTAATTATTACGGTATTATCCATTTTGCTTGTTGTTAAACCTTCTTAGTAAAAAGTATACCAGATATATTATTCCAAGGAATGAGAGAATTGAAATGGCCTTGGTTATTATTTGTAAATAGATTGGAATTTGTATATTAGTATCAGAAGCTGAGAGCACTGATTCTGAATAGTCTTCATTTGAGAACTCAATATTTACAAATACATTTGATGTATTTATGCTATTAGGAACATTCAACTGCAATGTTGCAGTTTGTTTAGGAAGTATGATTTGAGAATTGATATTATTTACTGGATCAACATATTTCTTAATATTTTCAATATTTGATTCTCCCAAGGCATATTCGTTTATTGCGATATTCCCAGTATTTGAGACATTGATGAGCCCTTTGAGATACTTTGATAGCGTATTGCTACTTTCAAATACCAATTGTGTTTCGAACTTTAACTCAGGTATGAGCTCATCCTCTGAACTTGAGGTTACCTTGAAATCTGAGTCTTTGTAAAACGTTAATTTAGGAGCGACAGGAAATTTGCCACGTTTTAGAATTGCTATGTGATCAAAGAAAGCGTTCCCATACAGAGGTTTAGAAGAGTAGTCTTCGAGGAATGGGTCCATAGTGATCCATTTTTGTTGAGTGGTGTCATATGCCTCGACCCAGTAGTTGTAAAAACCATCAGATGTGTAACCAGAGATATTAGAAACATAGCCGATGACTTGTCTCGAAGGAATACCGTATTTGCGTAGAATAGTAATTAGGAAATCAGTGTAATCTGAAGGATTAGCTTCGTTAGGATCTGCAACGATATTATCAAAACCAACTCGGCTATCTGTTATGACTCCACTTACTAAACTTTTTTGAGGATTTAATCTTTCAACAGTGTATTGATAGAGATATTTGATGATTAACTGCTGGGTATCAGCATCTACATCTTGAATGTTTGTAAATCCATCAGTGATTTTTATACCTTTATTTTTAATGTAGGATATGATTCTAGTGAATTCTAATTTCTCAGAGGTTTTCCAATATCCAAGTGCTGTTGTAAGGAAGGCTTCAGGGGTGTTCTTTGCGGTTATAGTCGCTCGTTTCAATATATGCCCTTGTATATTGCAATCCAATGTGTCCTCTGGTGCCAATATGTATTTGAATATGTAATTTCCATCTTCATCTTGTTCTGCAATATTGGGAAGTGGAGTAAGGTTATCCCAAATTATAGTCTGAGTTGTACTATCTGATGGGACGATTAGTTCAAATGTTTGGTTTTGATCCTTAAGAGTGTTTGAGAATGTTTTAGAGATTGTAAATTGGTAAGAGATACTTTTCCCAAAAAGTATCGATATACTAGTATAGATAGGTTTAAGGATGGTAATTTGATAGTTGTTATTTACACTCTTTAAATTTTGCATGGCATCTGAAGTCCAAAGTGGTTCACCATTTGTTTTAGGGTAGGTGATTACGACGCTTTTTGTGACAGCATCCTGCACAGAGGAAACAATATTTAGTGCGCCTGTTTTTTCTAACGCGGTGTGGTATGTTATGCGTAGTTTTAATTTTGATGTTGGTTTTACTATTGCGTTGTTGAAATCCACCATTATGTCTGTAGCACCAGTTCGATTATGGCTACTGCAATCCAACTTTTTAGAAGTAGAGGCATTGTAGCATTCAACAGAGAGATTTTCTTGTGGGATTGTAGTGGTAAAGTAGGAGACAACTCTTGGTTTCTCGGAAGCAATTGTGATTATAGCTTCTGTATCTATACTGGTATCACTAATCCCATGAGTAAAATCTGCGGTGACGCTAAACTGATCTTCAGCAGCACGAACATTTTGATTACTTAGAAGAAGGAGGAAGAAAGCAAGTACTAGGCTAGATAGCGACAGAATCTTCTTTAAATAGCCAGTCAAATTTTTCATATTTTCTTAATATTTGCTTTATTACAGGCGTTTTAGGAGTAATTCCATAGTTTAATATTATCTTATCCCAATCTAATTTCTCAGGTTCATTAACAATCTTGTAATATGGATTCCTTACAGTCTCCTGTTTAGCATTCTTTCTAATAATATAATAGGCTAATCCGTTCTGGTCATCAAGCACTACACCTGGATTTGCTTTTATACTTGCGAATTCAGCAAATATGAGGTTCGAATTTTGTCGAGTATTAACTATAACTGCGCTGTAACCTGCTGGTATGATCACTTTTTGTTCTTTTTTTGCAACAATTCTAATAATTCGATTGTCTTTAGGAGTTCTATATTTCTGCAAAAGAATGGTTGCACCACCATACACAATATCTATTAACCGAGCATATCTTGAGCATTTTGTAGCTCTAGTTTTAACAAATTCTATGCCTGCGAGATTAGGTTTAAGTACAACAAAATTAATTTGGAGATCTTTTGAGGAGTAGAGATTATCTAAATCTAAGTGTTTGTATTTTTTGTAAAAAACATCAGGACACGAAAGCTCCTTGTTTAGAAGTTGTGGGCGGATATCATCTATGGAGACAGATACTACTTCTTTGAAGCTTAAGTCTTTTACCTGTAAATCTTCACCATCATAGACTAAAGGAAAGCCTGAAGTCTTTTTAAGGTCAATTTTTGCCATAACCAGTATTATACCACATCACTTTTAATCCCTTGAGAAGGATTTGAGGAGTTCGGAGAGGATAAATGCCGCTATCATAAAGAAAACAAGCGCAATCAGCGGTGTAAGGGACAAAGTAAATCTATCTATTTGTATTGCGTTTGTGGTTATGCCTTCAAATGGTTTTACAAAAATATCACTTGTATTCATAATCCAGCCTACAATGGTGTTTTGTACGTTAGCATTGATAATGGATAAGATGATTCTAGCCATTATAAGGGCTTCAATAAGGGTTGTCGCTGTGTATACGAGTCTAATTAGTAATTTGAACATGGTTATTGATTATCAAGATTATCTACGTAATAGTCAAGTTCATTCATGAATCTGGTTACGCCATTTGCCCAAGCATGCGCAGATCCTTCCGCACAAGGGGGACAATAGGCGGGTTCGATCTCAAAAGGTGTTAAAGTAACTCCGTATCCTTGGGATAAACCTCTTGTGATTTCTTTAATTCCATCCGGCCAGGTCGCGAATACACTCCAACCATTTTCATTTTTGTTTATACCTCTCCATCCCCAACCATTGTTCGAATCTCCACCAGGGATAATATTTCCAAAAGCTGACTCAACTCCGGATATGGATGCCACCAATCTCCAATCAAGCCCATACCTATCTGCCTCTGATATAAATACAGACGAATATTGTGCCATTGGAGAATGGTAGTCAGTTAGGAATTTGTTCATTGCCAATACACGTGGATCAAGGGTTAAGAATCTCGAGATTCCTGTCTTGTTGGATTCTGTAATATTAGAGGAGAGGCTGTACTCAGATGAATAGATATGTATGTCAAAAACTGGGGAGAGTGCATTCATTTGTGCTACTGAGTTTGATTGTACTGACTGACCGATGGCGTTAACTAAAAATCTCTCAAAATGTGGTGATACGAATATGTAGTAGAGAGAAAGCAATACAAACGCGAACGTTACTCTAGTAATTCTAGAGTGATATAAAGACTTAACAGATAGCAGTTTTAACTTCTCCTCCATTGGTTCTGGCATAATATCAAGTATAACAGAAAGGGGCAATATTTGTTATGTTTACTCATCTACATTTACATACAGAGTACTCTTTGTTGGACGCTACGATTAGAATTCCAGCACTGATTGAAAAACTCCAAGCATCAGGTATGACCTCTTGTGCCATCACGGATCATGGAAATATGTATGGGGCATTTAAATTCAAAAATGCTATGACTGAAGCGGGGTTAAAGCCAATTATCGGGTGCGAGATTTATGTGGCGCCAAGAAGTATGGAATTAAAGGAATTTGGAAAAGATAACAAATACAACCACTTGATTTTGTTAGCTAAGAACTTAGAGGGATACAAGAACTTAATGAAAATAGTATCCATTGCACATATGGATGGCTTCTACTACAAACCAAGGATTGATTTTGAGACACTTTCAAAATATTCCGCAGATCTAGTATGCACATCCGCATGTTTGGCGGGTCCAGTTTCTAGGCCACTGCTTGAAAGTAACTACAATCTCGCTCTAGAAATCGCAAAAAAGTATGCAGAAATATTCAAAGACAATTTCTACATTGAAATTCAGCGCAATGGTATGGAAGAGCAAGAAAAGGTTAATGAAGGCTTGATAAAGATATCGAAGGAATTAAATCTCCCATTAGTTGCTACTTGTGATGCCCACTATCTGAATAAAGAGGATGCTTCAATACAAGAGATTCTTTGGTGTATTAGTGATGGTACTTCAATGGATGATCCAAAGAAGAGGTCTATGCCCACTAACGAATTCTATGTCAAAACTCCAGATGAGATGATCGAGCTGTTTAAGGATATCCCTGAAGCAATTGAAAATACACAGAAAATAGCTGAAATGATTGAAGAATATGAAATGTCTTTTGGGAGAATTGAACCCCGTTTCTTAGATTTACCTGAGGGACAAACAACGGCATCATATTTGAAAGAGCTTTCATATAATGGTGCTAAGGAGAAATATGGCGAAATTACTGACGAATTAAAAGAACGTTTGGATTATGAGCTAAAAGTAATTGGTGACAAAGGCTACAATGACTATTTTCTTGTTGTGCGTGACTTTGTTACATTCTGCCGAAATGCTGGCATTGTAGTGGGTATGAGAGGCTCTGGTTGTGGTTCCGTTGTAGCATATTCAATTGATATTACAAATATTGAACCAATTGGATGGGAGTTGTACTTCGAAAGGTTCTTAAACCCTGAGAGAGAATCTCCACCTGATTTTGATATTGATATTGCAGATAAGCGCAGAGATGAACTTATCCAATACACCATTGAGAAATATGGAACTGACAATGTAAAACAGATTGGGACGTTCAGTAAACTCCAAACAAGACAAGCCATAAAAGATGTTGGGCGAGTATTGGGTATTGATTTAGCGATAACTAATAAATTAGCGAAGATGGTTGAGATAGTATTTGGGAAAGCTAAAGATATGGACTATATGATTGAGCATAATCCTGAGTTTGCTGAATTAATAAATTCTTCTGACCAAACCCTTAAACTTAAAGAAATTGTTAAGAAAGTTTCTGGAATTGCCAGAGGTACATCAACCCATGCTTGTGGAGTAATTGTTGCTCCTGAAGCAGTTGTAAATTTCTGTCCAATACAAAGAGACTCCCATGGTGGAGGCATTGGAATGACACAATATGAAATGGCTGATGCAGAGGCTACTGGCTTAATGAAATTTGACTTCCTTGGTTTGAGAAACCTTAATGTAATAGGTGAGGCTGTGAAGAAGGTGGAGGTTAATACAGGTACAAAATTGAATCTCAGAACTCTAGATAAACGTGATGAGAGTTCATTTAAGATTATGCAGCAAGGACATACCGTTGGCATTTTCCAAATGGAAAGCGAAGGCATGAAGCGTGTGGTTAAATCAGTACACCCTGAAAGTTTGGAAGACGTTTGCTATATATTGGCAGCATATCGTCCAGGTCCTATGCAGTTCATCTCGGAGTATGTTGCAGTAAAAAACGGGAAGAAAAAAGTAGAGTATATATTTCCAGAATTAGAGCCAATTCTTAAAGTTACCAATGGTGTGATTACCTATCAGGAGCATATCATGAGTATTGCAAAAGAGATTGGTGGATATTCCATGGGTAATGCAGCTGCATTAATGAAACTGATGAGTAAAAAGAAATTCGACAAAGTTGAGCACGAAAAACCAATATTTATGGAAGGAGCTATGAAGAAAGGTTTTGACGAAACCAAGCTAAATGAACTTTGGGAGAAACTTCTCCTGTTTGCAAACTACGGCTTTAATAAGGCACACAGTGCGTCATATGCAACAGTATCCTACTGGACGGCATATCTTAAAGCCCACTACCCATTAGAGTTTATGGCTGCCCTTTTAGAGGGAGATTTGGATAACTTTGATCGTGTCATTATTGATCTTGATGAATGTGAGAGATTAGATATTGATGTACTTCCTCCTACCATTAATGAGAGTAATTACTACTTTAAAGTGGAAGGAGATCATTCTATACGTTTTGGTTTAGGGGGTATTAAAAACGTTGGTGAAGATATTGTTAAAAGTGTCGTAGAAGAAAGAAAAGCCCATGGTGTTTACCAACATCTTGACGATTTTGCACATAGACTTTTTCAATCAGTAACCAAACGTTCCATTGAGTATCTAATTATGGCTGGAACTATGGATTCCTTTGGGGACAGAAATGCATTACTTCAATTAGTTCCTAACATCTACGAAAAGGAAAAGGTTAGAAACAAATCTCTTGCTTTAGGTCAGATAGATATCTTTTCTTTAGATCAGGACCCTTCAAAGAAAGAAGAAACCGTTGGTATGACGCCTCTACCAAATATTGAGAAGACAGCTGTCTCGCAGGCTTTAACATGGGAGAAAGAACTTTTAGGGTTGTACTTTTCTAGTCACCCCCTTGATGCGTTCCAAGAATTCTTTGAAAGTAAAAATGTGATATCCATCCGTGAAGCTTTGGAAACCAAAAAGAACAACGAGATAGTTATCCTTGGGGTTATGGTAGACAAAATCAGAAAGATTTCTACAAAAAAAGGTGATATGATGGCATTCTTAACGGTGGAGGATAAATCAGCTACTTCAGATGCTATTGTATTCCCTCGTACATACCAGGAGCTTAAGGATACGCTAGTTGAGAACAAGCCTATGCTTTTAGCTGGAAAGATTAATGTGAAGGAAGGGGAAAAGAGCATTATAGTTGAAAAGGCTAAATATATTGATGAGATTAAGTGTAAGTCGGACTTTGAGGGGGTTACATTTAGAATAAAGCCTACGCATACTGAGGATGAGATTGCACAATTAAAAGCATTCATATCTAATTCCGAAGGTGATTTGGCTGTAAAGATTATCGTAGATAACGGGGAGAGTAAGAAGACGGTTATGTTGGCTAAGAAAATTCCTATGAATGAAGAAACAAAGAAATGGTTAAGGAAGTTCTAAATTTATTTTAAATAAATATGGATCCAAACAAATCAGAGGGTGAAGGAAAAGAGATCAAACAAATAACTGTTGAAAGTGGCAGAACAGCAGAGTTGTTTGATATGTACAGAACATCAGAATTAGGTACGCTATGGCCAATTGATTCTGAAAAATTCGAACAGATTTTGTTTGGTACGAATGATACAAACAATGAAACAGAAGTATTTATTCAAGAAGAAGAAAATAATATTCAAGGGGTAATAGCTTTGAAATACAAAAAAGAAGCCCCAGAAGATGTTGCAATAATATTTGAGCAAGTTAAAAAAGAAGATAAGAATAAAGGGATTGGGTCTGAGCTTTTGCATAAAGTTCTTGAAAGGGCTACAGAATTAGGAGCCAAGAATATTGTTTTGGGTGGGAAAGTGGGTTCATATTTCTGGCCTGGGATACCTGATAACTTAGATTGTAAGGATTTTTTCTCTAAACAGGGATTTGAGATAAAGGACGGCCCAGTTGATATGCACCAAGAGATTACAAATTGGTCTGCAGATAAAGAGATCTTTAACCGAATTGAAGAACAAGGCATCTCAATACGTTTTGCTAATGAATTAGATAGTGAAAAGATATTACAATTTGAGAAGGAAAACTTCCCTAATTGGTATGATTCATATTACAAGCGTTTAATTACAAGAAAACAGTATGAGAAAGTCTTTCTTGCTGAAAAAAATGAAAAGATCCTTGCTGTTAGTGAACTGTGGGACGATGGATGTAACTGGGATATGCTTTTTAAAGGAAAAGTGGGTGGAGGAGGTGCATTAGGTGTGTCTGAAGAGAATCAGGGCTTGGGTATTGGATTAGCAATGAAAGCCTGGGGGACTCAAAAGCTTAAAGAAAGGGGAATCCAAAATGTGTGGATTGGATGGACCTATGCAGTTGGTCTATATGAAAAGCTTGGGTTTATAGTTTGGCGTAAATTTTCAAAAGCAACAAAGAAACTGTAACAAACTGGTATAATATACCCATGAATGAAGCTATACAAACCAAATTAGAAGTACTCCCACATAAACCAGGAGTATACAGATTCCTAGATAAGACAGGAACAATACTTTACATAGGAAAAGCCATAAACCTCTACAACCGCGTAAGGTCTTACTTTAACAGCGACCTCTACGATAGACCAAGAATCAAACAAATGATGCCATTGATTGTAGATTTAGAAGTCATAGAAACAAATAACGAGATAGAATCGTTGGTATTAGAATCTGCACTCATAAAGAAATATAACCCGCTGTACAATACAGATCTCAAGGATGATAAATCGTATGCATGGATATATATATCGACCAAAGATAAGTTCCCAACAGTAAAAATTGTAAGAACACTTAATGAAAAGGAATACAAAAAAGGAGAACTAAAAGAATCTTTACATATCTTAGAAAGCTATACCCATTCTGCAACTGTTGCCAAGAAAATTCAAAAGAATCCCTGTATTACTTTCTCGGCCTTTGCCCTGGCCCATATCAAGGTCATATAACTGAAAAAGATTATGGGAAGAACATCAATGAAATTATAAAATTCCTCAGAGGTAGAAAGAAAGGCCAAATACAACAATTGGAAAAAGAAATGAGAGTATATTCGTCCGAAAAACAGTATGAAAAAGCTGCGAAATTAAGAGATAGAATCAGCGATCTTAAATATCTAGGAGAAAAAATAGAATTTACATATTTTGATACAGAGGAAGATTACAAAACCAGAAGAAAGAATACATTAAAGAAGAACTTTGATGGATTAAGAATTGAGTTAGGTATTGATGATTTAAATCGTATTGAATGCTATGACATATCCAATATTCAAGGTAAAGAAGCGTATGGGTCTATGGTGGTTGCTCAGGAGGGTGAGATTAAACGAAGTGAATACAGGATATTCAAAATTAGATCTATGGATACACCAAACGATCCTGCAATGCTGACAGAAGTATTAACTAGAAGATTTGTTAACAAAGAATTTAACACTTTGCCTAATATTGTTCTTATCGATGGCGGGAAATCTCAACTAGGAGTGGTAAGAAGGGCTATCCCAGAAGGTATATTCATACTTGGTATTTCTAAAGGAAAGAGACACAAACGAAAAGGTGGAAGACTTCTTGATGAGTTTTGGGGTATGTATGGTGATGATATTCAACAATTGGATATTCAGAATAGGAGTATTTTGATTGATTTAAGAGATGAAGCACATAGATTTGCAATATTACATCACAGAAAAGCCAGATCTAGAGATAGCCAAGCCTCACAGTTAGAAAATATCCCAGGAGTAGGGAAGGTAAGAAGGAAAGCATTGATGAGAGCATTTGGGAGTATAGAGAATATTAAAAAGAGTAGTGAAGATGAGTTAGTAAAGATACTAGGAAATAAAAAAGTTGTAGAAGCAGTGAAAATGTATTTTAAAATCTCTTAGTGTTTTGTGGAGCAATATTTTCCAATATATAATCAAAGAAAGGATTCTTTGTAACATTCGAATCTAATACATATACAATATCATTGTAGCTATCAGTTATTACTGCAACTTCTCTATCTTCGGTGTTACTTCCAATTATTCCCCGTATGGCAGTGCCAAGATTTGTTGATATTACGTATGTATTGATAACCCCCCATCTTTCATCTGAAGTGCTGTTTAGTAATTTTACATAGTCATTTAAAGCATAATCTAATGCTCTGGTTCCTGCCTTGTCCATTGGTACTAGATTTAGTTGCTCTTCTGTTCCAATCTTAGTTATTGATACTTGTTGAAGTGTGCTGTCATATGCGGAAGCTTTGTACGATATGATATATTCCTTTGGTACTTTCAATATCCATGGGAAATCAGGAAGTAGATCTTGGGATTCATCATCAGTTAAGAGTATTTCCATATCCGTGCTTTGTTTCACTCTTTCTGCTAATCCGCTTTGAGCTTCTGGGATTGTGATTGTTTCATACCATACATCTCTAAATTTGGAATATATCCTTAGTCCTATGTTTGCTTTGGTCCAATATTGCCCGTATTCCTTGTCAGGAGCTTCCATAGATACCATTTGTACAAATTGCCAACCAAGTGCTGGTAGTTTCTCATTGTAGTATTCAAAAGTATCATCTATGTTTGTATTGTTCGGTAATCTATATGCAGAATCTCCATTACTAAGGAAGTTCTTAACAGAATCTTGGTCCAAGCTGTTTTGGAATATGAATGTTGAGTCTGGGTATGCTGGGATATTCTCCAAACCAATTACATAGGTTACAGCTTGTTCTTTTTCCTGGTTTCTAAGATTGTTTATGAATATTACTGAGAAGTATCCTACAACTAGGAGTAAGCAAACGAGAAAGAAGTATATTGAGAATTTTGGTATTCGAATAGGGGTTCTTCTCTTACTTTTTCCTCCTGTGGTTTGTTTTATTTTGTTAAATATATTTGGTTTTGCTGTTCTAAGTGGTTTGGTTGTGGATGGCTTTTTAGGCATAAATACCCTCGCTTCTTCTCTAAAGGTTGTTTTCTTGTGCTTTCTTAGGTTCATAGTTTCCATTATATATGGTTTGGGAGTTACAAGTATAGATATTTTTGTAGTATAATCTGCGAGATTTAATGCGGGATCGTCTAATGGTAGGACATTGGCCTTTGAAGCCAAGTATCATAGTTCGAATCTATGTCCCGCAATTGTTTCAACTAGCATGATTGACCAAGAACCCTTAATAAACAATGAAACCAGCTTATCACCAGGAGATCATGACCTTTTTATCAATGCTAGATCAGGTCTAGAAAATTCAATATTAAGCCCAAAAGATGTAAAAACTGTTTTTAGAAGGGCTCGTGTGAAGTATGAGGAGAATCCAATAGCTTTGCATATCATTGACACTTACGACCCATTTTCGCCATACACCCAATTGATAGAAGAATTAAAAAGCGCATATGAAAATGGTGATCTGGGGGAGTTGGATACTTTATATAATAAAATTCAAAACATTTACCCTGATATACAGATTGGATAGCAAGTTATCTATAAAACAAATAAACAATTAATACCATATACGATATTAATATAAACAAACCCTCTCGCTTACTAATATAGAATTTCTTTCCAATTAATGCTGCTGCTACCAACGCCAAGTTATACAAAACCAATATAACTAATTCATAGATATAATCATTAAAAGAAAGTGTAGTAACAAAGGATGAAATACCAATAATAAAGAACAAGTTAAAAAAGTTAGAACCAATAATATTACCCAAACTCAAAGCATTTTTACCATTCTTAAGTGCGACAACTGAAACAATTAACTCAGGTAGAGAAGAACCGATAGCCAATATAGTAAACCCAGCAAAACCATTTGAAATATGTAATAACCCTGCTAAATCAATAGCTGAATCAACTGCAAATTTACCCCCAGCTGCAATAAGCCCAATACTTAATATAATTAGAAAAGGATGGATTTTTGCATGGGTTGGGGTACTTTCCATACTCTTGTTCTTCTCTCTAAAATAGACAAGAACAAAATATGCAGCAAATATGACCAGCAAGACTATTCCCGCAATCCAATTGATCTGCCCGTTAGTGAAATAAAGGATAACGAGAAATATAATAACACTAAATACAGACAGGGGAATATCAAACTTTAAATTGGCCTTATTAATCTTTATGGCCCCAAAGAGTGCAGTTACAGCAAGTATAAACCCAATGTTAGCAATACAACTTCCAATTATATTACTTGTAGAAACTGCAACATTACCCTGAGATGCAGCTATAAAACTAATTATAAACTCTGGTAGGGAGGTACCGAACGCAACAATTGTTATACCAATCAAAAATTCAGGAATGTGATATTTTCTAGCAAGTGCTGAAGATTGGTTTATGAATAATTCGGCGCCTTGTACTAAGGCATAGATGCTAGCTGCTAATATCGCGATGCTAAAAATATATGCCCACATATTAAAGTCGTTTTAATTTATCCATAGCTGCTCTAGTAGCTTCTTCTCCAATACTGATCAATTCGGATGGATCTTCTGCGATAGCTGTTAAGGGGAGATTAGGATCTACGGGAAGATGTAATTGTACCTCTGCACTTTTTGTTTTTTCCATTGAAGAATTATACAAAGATGTATCAATCATAACATTTATGATATCCATGAAAGAAAGCTTTTCAAGATCAAAATCCCTTGGAAATTTACTAGAATACAAATTGACAGCAATTACTTTTTGAGCACCCATTTCTCTTACTACATCAACTGGGACAGGATTTGTGTTTCCTCCGTCGATGAGTATCATATCATTGTACTTTACAGGCTTGAGAAGCAAGGGAATCGATATACTTGCTCGGATTGCTGTTCTTAGGCTTCCCTCCTTCAAGACTACTGGTTGCGCATTCTTAATATTTGTAGCTACAGCTGCAAATGGAATCTTTGTATCCTGGATAAGGGTATTTTCATCTACATAGTCGCCAAGGAAATCCATTACCTTATCTCCTTTAAAAATACTTGATTTTAATGAAGGGTCGAAGAATGCATCAAACATATCTTTATATCCTTTCGAATATGCCAATTCTTCTATTGCTTTTATATCTTTTGTAAGTGCATAGAGACCTCCGATTACCGAACCAATACTAGTGCCGGCAATATAGTCTATGGCAATATTGTTTTTTTCCAATTCCTTTATTACCCCTATGTGAGCTAATCCTTTGGCAGATCCTGCACCAAGAGCTAATCCGATTTTCTTTCTAAATAGGTGGAACATTGATTCAATTTTATAAATTAGATTGTATTTCTTTTATTTGATCTCTATATTCAGCTGCTTTTTCAAATTGCATGCCATCTGCAGCTAGTAACATCTTAGCTTCTAATTTCTTTATTAACAAACGCTTTTGTTTTTGATCTAATTTCTCTACATATTCATCATCAACATTTATCTCTTCTTCTTTTTCTACTAATGATCCTCTAATTTCTTTAACAATTGAAGTAGGAGTTATTCCATGCTCTTCGTTGTATTTCTTCTGGTATTTTCTTCTCCTGTTGGTCTCTGAAATAGCATATTTCATACTATCTGTCATATTATCCGCGTACATTATAACTCGGCCTTGTACATGCCTTGCAGCTCTTCCAATGGTCTGTACCAGACTTGTCTTAGATCTAAGGAACCCTTCTTTATCTGCATCCAAGATTATCACTAATGATACCTCTGGTAAATCTATTCCTTCTCGAAGTAGATTAATGCCTACGATAACATCATATTTACCCAATCTTAGTTCTCTAAGAATTTCAACTCTCTCGACAGTATCAATATCAGAATGTAAGTATTGAACTTTAATACCTGAATCTTTGAGGTAATCAGTAAGGTCTTCTGCCATACGTTTTGTTAATGTCGTAACCAAAACTCTTTGTCCATTTGCGACATTTTTGTTTATCTCGGTTATTACATCATCTATTTGTCCTTCTGTTTTTCTAATTTCAATTTCTGGATCTACCAATCCTGTTGGTCTAGTAAGTAGTTCTACAACATTCTTGTTGCTATCTTGTAATTCATATTCAGAGGGAGTTGCAGAGATATATACAGTATTGCCTTGTTTTTTGACAAACTCATTGAAATTGAGTGGTCTGTTATCCCTTGCGCTTGGTAATCTAAACCCATATTCAATTAGGTTATCTTTTCTTGCTCTATCTCCATTGTACATACCTCCTACTTGAGGGATTGTAATGTGAGATTCATCAATGAACATGAGGTAGTCATCGGGGAAGTAATCTAACAACGTGTAAGGAGGTTCACCAGTTTTTCTTCCATCAAAATAGATAGAATAGTTCTCCATACTCTTACAATATCCAACCTCTTGGAGCATCTCGATATCATAGTTGGTTTTTTGTTCTAATCTGTAAGCTTCTACATCTTTACCGATGTTCTTTAAGAAAGCTACACGTTGCATCAAATCTCTCTGGATATTACCAATTGCAGATTTGATTACATCGTCTGAGTAGACCAATGAGGTTGCAGGGAATATTAAGATTTCTTTCATCTCCTGTATTTTGTGCTTAGATATTGGGTCTACCTTGAATATGTTTTCAATGGTGTCTCCAAACATCTCAATTCTAATTGAATATTCTTCATATGGTGGGAATATCTCCACTGTATCTCCATTAATTCTAAATACTCCAGTATCAAAATCATATGTATCCCTTACATATCTCATTGCAACTAGCTCTCTTGCTAAATCTGTGAGATTAAACTCATGTCCTTTTCTTAATTCTAAAGATTTATTTTCATAGTTTTCTGGATCCCCAATATTGTAAATACACGATACTGATGCAACAACAATGGTATCTTTTCTAGTGAGTGCAGAATTCATTGCTCCAAATCTAAGATTTTCAATTGCCTTATTTACTTGGGACTCTTTTTCAATGTAAAGATCTTTTGAAGGTATATATGCCTCTGGTTGGTAGTAGTCATAGTAGGAAACAAAGTATTTAACTGAGTTTTCTGGAAAGTATTCTTTAAACTCTTCGTACAATTGAGCTGCTAATGTTTTGTTGTGTGAAAGTATTAAGGTTGGTCTATCTAATTTCTGTATAACATTTGCCATTACAAAAGTTTTTCCAGATCCAGTTACACCAAGCAATGTCTGTCTTTGTTTTCCATTCTCAATATTTTGCAACAGCTCATTTGTTGCCTGCTGTTGATCAGGGGAAATCTCGTAGGGAGCTTGTAATCTGAATGAATCCATTTGATGATTTTAGCAGATATCGGATTGTGTTAAAATACATATATATGGAAAGACCAAAATTAAACAGATTAACAGCAGAGGTGGTGAATCAGATAGCGGCAGGTGAGGTTATTGAGCGTCCTGCCTCAGTTGTAAAAGAATTGCTAGACAATGCTATTGATGCTAAGGCTGGGAAGATTACAATACGAATTAATGGCGGTGGTATGAAGATGATTGAGATTAGTGACGATGGTATTGGTATTCCAAAAGAGAATTTAGACGATATTTTTGATGCACATACGACTTCGAAATTAAGAAGCATTGAGGATTTGAACACTCTAATGAGTATGGGGTTTAGAGGAGAAGCCCTTTCTACCATTACCTCTATTGCGAAAGTAACCGTGGTTTCAAAGTTTGAAGAGGATCAGGTAGGGTATGAGATTGGGTTTAGTGAGAACGGGAAGTCTGAGATTAAAAAAAGTCCAAGAGAAAAAGGCACTTCAGTAAAAGTTGAGGATCTCTTTTACAATATTCCTGCAAGAAGAAAATATCTTAAATCTGAACAGACTGAGTACAGAAAGATATATGAATTGTTAGCCAAATATTTCCTGGTATACCCAAATATTCATTTTCTGTTAGAGAAGGATGGGAAGAAAGCCTTGGATTTACCAGAGGTTAAAGATGCAAAACAAGGTACTGTACAGTTAGAAAGAGTCAAGGATATATTCCCCGACAATACAGGGTTAGCAATTTTTTATAATGGTTCAGGTATCTCTATGAATGGTTATGTTGCTCACCCTTCTTTACATGGGCCTAGGGTAATGAAACAGTATGTATTTATAAACGGGCGTCCAATTACTGAGCGTGGGATTGTTAGAGCTGTATATGAAGGATATGCTAGATATCTTCCATTTGGGGAGAAGATTCCTTTTGTTTTGAATCTTACAATTCGTCCTGATTTAGTTGATGTAAATGTACACCCAAGGAAAGAGGAAGTTAGATTTGAAAATGCGTTTAGAATCTACTCTGCAGTTCAGGAAGCGGTTCTTCATACTCTTGAAAAAGCACTATCCTACAATCCTAAATCTTCTGATGGGGATGTTAAGGAAAATCAATCGTTGGGTGTATCAAGTAACAGTCAAAATAGTTTCGCAGCAATGAGAGAGAGATTCACAAGTAAGGGAAATGTCTCTGGTGGGAATAGATCATATTCGGATAGTGGCAGTGGTGATATTTCTTTTAACAATAAAGCATCTTCAGTTAGAGATAGTCTACTATTTTCAAAGCAAGCCATGGAGCAAACCACAGGATCTTTTGAGTTCTCGAACAATGAAATGGTGAAAGAAAGTGGAATTTTTACAAACATATTCCAGATATTTGATAAATATATTGTGATTGAGTTCTCTGACGAACGTCTCTGGATTATTGATCAGCATGCAGCGGCAGAAAGAATCAATTTTGAAAGGATATCTAGGAATGAAAAAGACAAACAGAATATTCAAACACTTTTAGTTCCACAGCAATTAAGCTTCTCCCAAGAGGAGAAATTATTCCTAGAAGAGCACAAACAATTCTTTGATGAGATTGGGTTTAAGTATGAAATTACAGTTAGTGGAATTGACCTTAATACAACTCCGGTTGAGTTTACATTTGATATTGAAAAGATGTTTAAAGAGATGTTTGAATTAGCAGATAATCCAGCTATACTTAAACAGAATTTTGAAAAGCTTAAGCACGACATTTTAGCCACCATAGCTTGTCATACTAGTGTGAGGTCAGGGAAAAAGCTAGATCGAAGCGAAATGATTAGTATATTTAATGAGTTAGTTAAATGCCAGAATCCATACAGTTGTCCCCATGGGAGACCTGCAATATGGAAATTGACATTAGATTTAATTGATAAAAACTTTGAAAGGACATATTAATGAAAACAGGAACACTTTACTTGATACCTACACCAATTGATAACCGAGAGCTTAAGGATATTCTTCTAAAGGAAGATATTGAGAAGATTGTTAAGTTAAAGAACTTTGTTGTCGAAACGCCGAAGAATGCTCGAAGAAATCTTGGTACTTTAGAGATGGAAACTCCAATGCGTGAGATCGCTATGATGGAGCTAAGTGAGCATACAAGAGATAATGGGTTAAGAGAACTTCTTAAACCTTTGTATGCTGGTGAAGATGTTGGCCTTATGTCTGATGCGGGTTCTCCAAGTATTGCAGATCCAGGATTTAGACTCGTTATCGAAGCTCAGAACGCTGATATCTTAGTTGTACCATTTGTAGGACCTTCCTCAATTATACTTGCCTTAATGGGGTCCGGTTTGAATGGCCAAAGCTTTGCTTTCAATGGATATATTCCAAAAGATGTTGAAGAGTTGAGAAAGAGGATTAGACTGTTTGAAAGTTTAGCTTTGAAGTTAGGTCAAACTCAAATATATATGGATACACCATACAGAAATCAAAAGTTGTATGAGCACACTGTCTCAGTCTGTGATCCAAATACTTACCTTTGTATTGCTTTGAATGTTGGAGGTGAGGACGGATATATTAAAACAATGAGTATTGCTGATTGGAGAAAGAATGATATTCAGTTGCCTAAACAACCTTGTTTATTTTTAATCAATCGAATTTAATGCCAACATTAATTGGTTCAATACCTACAGTTCAAGCAGATGATTTGGAATTGGCAAAAAGGATATTAAAGGGTCAGGAAAACATCTCAAACAGTACGGCTACATTACAGAAATCATTAGAGGGTATATTTAAGAGCAAAGAGGTATATCTTTTTAATCGTGGGAGAGAAGCTTTGTATTTTGCATTGAAAACACTAGGGATTAATTCCAACGATGAAGTTATAGTGCAAGCTATGACCTGCGTTGCAGTTGTTACTCCAATCCTATGGTTGGATGCTAAACCTGTATATGTAGATATTAACCAAAATGATTTCAATATTGACATTGTGGATTTAGAAAAGAAAATCACACCTAAAACAAAGGCTATTGTTGTGCAACATACATTTGGGAATATTGCAGATATGAAGAGGATCTCAGAGATGGCAATGAAGCATAATATATATGTAATTGAGGATTGTGCGCACCTTTTCTATACTGATTACAGCAAGACAGAGATCAATAGGTATAGTGACGTATCCTTCTTTAGTTTTGCTCAAGACAAGGGCATTAGTGCTGTTCAGGGAGGTTTGGTCGTTATTAATAACCCTCAATTTGAAAAAACAGTTATGGATTTGTATCTGAATATTGAAACCCAGAGTAAGAAGCAAGCACTGTACAATGCAAAGTATATTCAGCTTTGGAGTTTAATTAAGAAATACTACTTTACTCCAATTCTTCCTTTTCAATCACGAGTTACGCTAGGCAAAATACTTGTAATGATATTTAGATGGTTAAGATTGATAAAACAACAAGCGACAAGTTCTGTAGATACGATTTTAAATATGAATAGAATCAGTGAAGTTCAAAGTGCGTTGCTGTTAAATCAATTAGAAAAATGCGATGCAATTAACAAACGTAGGGAAGAAATAACAAATATATATGATGATAAGTTGAATCTAGAATTAAGAAATAAGACAGCGTCAAAATATTTACTTAGGTATCCAGTGTTACTTTCTAACCCCGGGGTTTTGATGCAGCAACTTAAAGTGCATAAATATATTTGTGGCAGATGGTACAATTCTGTTGTATTTCCAATTCATGGGAATTTAGATAAAGTAGGGTATGTAAGTGGAAGTTGTCCTAAGGCAGAAGCATTAGTTAAGTCAATATTAAATCTTCCTACAAATATTGATCTTGAGGATGAAGAAGCTGTTGAGATTGTTAGGATTGTGAATGAAAATGGCAAGCCTTTTAAATTAAGTAACTAGTAAAATGCCCAATTTAGAATTTAGAGAAGTAGCCAACGAACAAGAATGGAATGATTTAGTATTAACTCTTCCGGTCTATTCATTTCTTAACAGTAGTGCAAGATACAAATATTTGAGTGAAGTAGGGGGCAAAACTTTTAGGTATATGATTTACAAGGAAAATGAATTTCAAGGGATAGTTGCAGGAAATATTGGTCATTCGAAGATATTTGGAAAGTTTCTGGAGTGTAAACATACTCCTTTGCTAAGGAATTCAAATAAGGCGGGTTGGAGCGAAATATTGACCTTCTGTAAGGAGCTAGGACGCGCGAATGGATGCTTCATGATACGTACATCCCCTTTAATTGAGGAGGATTCTGCGCTTAGTGAGGTTTATGCTGAAAATTTCGCAGTTGAAGCCCCTATTCAAAATATCGATGCACTTGTATCCCAATACTTTGATCTCAGTAAAACAGAGGAAGAGTTAAGACATGATATGACAGACTCTACGAGGAATAATATTAACAAGTTATCTAAGAATCCAGATATTTCCGTAAAGGTGTTTAATGATAACTCGCAATTTGAAACATTCAAGATTTTCCATGAGCAAACTAAGAAGAATAAGGGTTATGTAGATAGACCTGCTGAGTTACTTCTTAAAGAATTACAGATTCAGGTAGATAATAATATGTGCTACATGATTGTAGGATATTTCCAAGATAGACCAATTAGTATTTGGCAATGTACGGTGTTTGGGAAATATATGCATATATACCAGGCTGGAAGTGATACAGAGTTTAGAGAGAAGAATATTAGGGTTACATATTTATTATTCTGGGAATCGACTAAGCTTGCTAAGCAATTAGGGCTTCAAGTCTTAGATCTCTTTGGAGGTATGACACCACCAAACAATATGGGGAATAAGCATCCATGGAGAGGAGTTAATTCATTTAAGGAAAGTTTGGGAGGTAAGAAGATGGTATATATGCATAGTAGAGATTTTGCGATTAACAAACCTATGTACCTTCTATATTACATGTATTCATATATCAGGACTACATTAAAGGGATACACTGTGAAATGGTAATCCTACCAACTACCGCCACCACCACCACCAAAACCACCGCCACTGCTTCCTCCACTGAAGCCACTTCCACCAGATCCACCATGTGAGGATGCAAATCCATTTGCACTATTACTTGGAGTAGCATGTGCTACAACTTGTTGATTCATATGGTTAAGTGCATTCATCATTAAATATGCATTAAACATATTCGTATTCCCCTGGTACCAATACGGTTCTTCTGTGTACAAATCTTCAAACTCCTTTGCCCACTTCTTTTCTAAACCAAATATCATTGCATATGGTAATAACTTTTCAAACAAACCAAGATATTTCTTAGGATCATTATGGAATTCAATTCGCTTTTTCTCTGCAGTATTAATATACATCTTCAAGCCTTCTAACTCGTAGAAAAGTTCATTACCTTTTGGGCTCTTTTTGTCTATTTGTGACGCGAATATCACAATAATAACAGCAGAGATTAGTATTCCCCAGAACCAACTCATAGCTGCGTTCATAGACCAGTAAGTTGCAGATACTACACATAGAAATATCCCTATAAATCCTCCCGCAAGGAATCTATTTGAGATGTTTTTTTGAGTTTTAGAGAAGTATTCTTCTTCATACATTCGCCTTTCTGTTGAAGATTTTAATGATGCAACCGTTGTATAGAAAGAAGTACTGAGACTTTTCAAACTAACAGTATCCCCACCTTTGAATAGACCATCATAAAGAATCTTTTCCTCCGGATCTGTAGGAGCCTCTTTTTCAGTTTTAACTAGATCATAGTTCTTGTTCGAGACTTGTTTAATGATAAGGTACTTATTTATTGCGAGATTAATAATTTGAGAAGTAATTGTGCTATTTAATAAACTTTTTTTGTATACAAAGCCACTTCTTAGAGGGTTCATCCCCTTTGGGACATCATAATTAGGGATAATGGTTATCTTTTTATTTTTATTTACCCTTGGTGAGATGATTATTATAGCTATTATTGCGAGTATAGGAAGGAATATCCCAAGATTAGTAATAACAGCCTGAATTCTCTGTTGATTTGTAGTATCAGCGATAGTACCTTTCGCCATTGCTATTACAACAGTTAGTCCTTCATATGTAGCTAAAGATTTCGCAGTAACTGACACTTCGTTATTTCCTAAATCCTTAAAGGTACAATCTGAGGCTGTTGAATCAGTTGCTCCTGTATAGCAAAGCTTCTTTGTGATATCTCCTGGAATTGTTATATTTGCGATTACATTATTAATTGGGACCTCCCAACCAGTACCTGTGATATTTAGGTATAGTTCATCATGATCATCAAAGTAATTAATGGCATATTTGAGTTTGTAGTCTAAGACATAAGTATAATCTCCGATTATTGTTGTATCTGCATCTCCAATCTTAAATATAGTATAACCATTACTACTGCTTCTCTCGTTTGAGGAGTACGTATCGCTTGGATAACCCTTTGCAAAATAGTACAGATCATTTAACTTTAATAGTGTAGGCCTTGTGAATGATCCTCCAACTCTGTAGTTAACAGGTATCTCCCTATATATTCCATGCTTGTATGTAGTAAAGTGATAATCAATAGTCTCCTTTATAGATATCGACGCATCTTGATTAAGAGTAACATCACTGTTAAAAGTATTGATATAATCAGAAGAGCTCTGAGCAAAGATACTAGAAGGTAATATTAAAATTACTCCCAGTACTAATGAAAGTGCCCAGAATAGTTTCTTCATATTTAGTCCTTAGAATTTTATCTCAACATTCTTTTGCTCTTCTTCTGAAGCCTCAAAGAAAGGCACTGCCTTGAAACCCAACATATTAGCTAAAATATTGTTTGGGAATACAACGATTGTTGTATTAAAGTCTCTAACGGTACCATTGTAAAATCTTCTAGATTTCTGGATATTATCTTCTAAATCCTTAAGACTTGTTTGAAGCTCCAGGAAGTTTGTGTTTGCTTTTAATTCAGGATAGTTTTCCGCTAATGCAAAGATCTTTGAAAGACCCTTGGATAGTTGATCCTCAATTTGAGCTTTCTCCTCAAAAGAGCCGGCAGACATTGCCTTGCTTCTTAATTCTGTAACTGATTCAAATGTACCTTTCTCATGCTGTGCATATCCTTTAACTATAGATACAAGATTTGGGATCATATCATATCTTTGCTTTAGCATCGTCTCGATATCTGCTGATGCTTCACCGATCACAACCTTTTGTCTTACAAGTTTATTGTAAAGAGAAACTAATATTACTGCTAAAAGTAATATGATTCCTAATATTATGTATAGTGCTGTCATATAAATGCGATCTTAAGTTATATATATCTTCATTTTAGATTCTTTCCATACGGAATGCAATATAAAAAGAAACCCCTCCAAGTGAGGGGTTGTACAGGCATGTGTAGGTTTAAACTATTTCTTCTTAGCTACTTTCTTTGTAGCTTTCTTCTTAACAACCTTTTTAACGGTTGTTTTCTTTACAGCCTTTTTAGCAACTTTCTTCTTTGCTACCTTTTTTACAGTTTTTTTGACAACCTTCTTGACTGTCTTTTTTGCTGCTGGCTTTTTAACAACTTTTTTCTTTGTTGTTTTAGCTTTGGGCATTTTTGTAAAGGTAATAGATTAAATACTATTAATTTAACACTTGGGTGAAGAATGTCAATATGGAGGAGATATGGAAGAAAGATATCGGGGTGACACGACTTGAACGTGCGACCTCTGCGTCCCAAACGCAGCGTTCTAGCCAACTGAACTACACCCCGATAACTGTGAGATTTTAACACAACATGGGAAAAGAAAAAAGGGAGATGTTTAGTCTCCCTTTATATATCTATTTCAATCCGTTATCTATTAGATAGCAGAGAGTAATTTTAGGCCCAATCCTGAGATTACAGGAACATCAAATCTCTCACCCTTGTATGCCTTGAACATACCTACAAGAATAAGAACTACTGTAACAGGAGCTAGTAACCAACCGATTACTGGTACCCATGAGAAGAACTGAAGAACACCTACCAATGTATATTGTGCTCCCATATATCTTACGAAATTATCATCCTTTTCTACGAACATAAGAATAAGACCGACAATAGGAATACATGCGAGTACACCCATCCATTGATTCTTCTCGTTGTACTTTATCTCTTCTAATGTAAATATTTTTTTGGCTTTCTTTTCTTCTGCCATATTAGTAACGTCACAATAAAATTATTTATATAAATAGGATACTATCAAGGTAGTTGGTTTACAAGGGGTATACTACAGGTAGTTGCATAGGTATACCAAATAGGTATACTGGTATATATAAATAATTTGTCAACAGTATACATATGGGAGATATTCTAACAGAGAAGCAGATATTGGTCCTGAAGGCTATTCGTGATTTCTTCATAGCTAATACTTGTGCACCATCTTTAACTGAACTACAGCGAATATTAGGGATATCAACGAAGCGAGGTGTGGTTGTTCATCTCATGGCTTTGGAAAGAAAGGGATATATTATTAGAACCAATGAGCCAAGAGGTATACGCTTAGTAGATGAAGATGAGGAATCCGTAGCCTTTGAATATATGGTTGGTATACCTATACTGGGTTATGTGAATGCTGGAACTCCATTAGTAAATGCTGTTGAAGAGAATCTTGGAGTACTTAAGGTTCAAGGTAAGATTCTCGGGAAGGTAAAGAAAGGCTTGTTCTCAGTTATAGTCAAAGGGGACTCCATGAATGAAGAAGTTATTGATGGAACAAAGATATCCGATGGGAACTATCTCATTGTAGACAAGGATAGTGCTGTCGAGGATGGAGATGTTGTAGTAGCTATCATTGAAAACTCAGCTACAGTTAAGAAGATCAAGAGAGGCAAAGATATGGTTACTTTGTATCCTAATTCCAACAACCCAATACACCAACCGATATTTGTTAATAGAGATTGGAGTGGCTTAATCAATGGGAAGGTAATCAAAGTTTTAGAGAAGCCTACTATCTAATCTCAGCATTTAAAACGTAGGGCTTAATATTCTTTTTAAGAGTTTTAAGCTCTCGCTCAGTAAAAGAATTTTGTTCTGAGAGGGTAGGGTTTATGGTTTTTCCTGCTCTGAAGTTTTGAACATAATATTGTTTTGCGCCATTAATCATTCCCCCTATGGCTATTGATGATTCTACAGTATGTAGGCCTTTAACATATGTGGTTCTAAATTCATATTCAATATCAGAATTCATAATAATGTCTATAGATTGCTTAACATTCTCTAAGGCATGCTTTCCTGTAAAGGTAAGATAATCTCCCTCTGGGTATTTAATATCCATTGAAATATAATCAATCATCTGGAGTTTGATCATTTTCTTGAGCTTATTTGGAAGTAATCCATTAGTATCAAGTTTAACAAGGTATCCAAGGCCCTTTATAGACCTTATGAATGGTTCTAGGTCATCGTAGAGAAGGGGTTCTCCCCCAGTTATAACCACGGCATCTAATTTATCTTTACGGGATTTAAGAAACTTGAGCACTTTCTCAGGATCGTAGACTTCTTCTGGTGCAATATCCTGTATAACCAACTCTGGGTTATGGCAATATTCACATCTTAAATTACATCCATGCGTGAATACAATAGCAGACAGCTTGCCAGGATAGTCAATTAAAGATAGCTTTTCTAACCCCGCAATCTTTAGCATGTAGTACAACCCATTTTAAAGAATTTTCTATCACTCCATTCTGCCTGCTTACCAATATTCCACTGGTTTACAGGTCTGATATATCCTACGACTCTGGAATACACCTCACACTTTTGTCTTGTAATTTTTTTCATAACTTTGGACAGTAAAAAATTATATACATTAAACAATCTCATCAAACTCCATACCATCTCTATACCCCACCTCGATATCACACTTAGGACAATATCTATGTTCACCAGCAATATATCCATGCTTAGGACATATACTGAAGGTTGGTGTCAGAGAGAAGTAAGGTAAGCGGTAATTCTCAGAAACCTTTCTAACTAAATTCTTAACACTAGTCGTTGAGGAAATCTTTTCACCTACATACAGATGCAATACCGTTCCCCCAGTATATTTACATTGAAATTCATCTTGATCATCCAATGCCTCAAAAATATCATCTGTGTAATTAACGGGCAATTGAGAGCTGTTAGTATAGTAGGGAACCGTACCAGGTTTCTCAACTAGATCTGCAGCTGTAATAATGTCAGGGAACTTCTTCTTGTCTGCTTTGGCAAATTTGTATGTAGCACCTTCCCCAGGAGAAGCCTCTAAGTTGAATAACTGATTTGTTTCGGTTTGATAGTTCATTAATACCTCACGCATGTGGTCCATAATTTCTAGACCAAAAGCTCTCCCTTCTTCTGATGTAATACCCTTATCTTTATCACTAAAGAAGTTCATCAACGATTCATTCAAGCCTAGAATCCCGATGGTATTAAAATGGTTCTTGTAATATTCACCAAATCGCTTCTTAACATCACCAAGATAGAATTTAGAATATGGGTAGAGACCCTTTTGGGTGTATTTTTCAATAAAGGCTCTTTTAATTAGTAAACTCTTCTTAGAAAGATCCATCATCTTATCCAATCTCTTAAAATACTCTTTTTTTGTCTTACTTAAGTAACCAATCTTGGGAAGATTTATAGTCACAACACCGAGGCTTCCAGTCAAAGGATTTGCGCCAAAAAGACCGCCACCTCTCTTTCTAAGCTCTCGATTATCTAACCTTAATCTACAGCACATACTTCTCGCATCATCAGGATTCATATCAGAATTCACAAAGTTTGAGAAATATGGAATACCATACTTAGCAGTCATCTCCCATACAGGTTTGTAGTCTGTATTATCCCAATCAAAATTTTTAGTGATATTGTAGGTAGGTATAGGGAATGAGAAGAGCCTGCCTTGTGAGTCACCTTCCATCATTACTTCACAGAATGCTTTGTTTAACATTGCCATTTCAGGTTGGAAGTCCTTATATTTTTCCTTCTGTACTTTACCTCCGATAATGACACCTTGTTCAGCTAATTGCCCAGAAGGTATTAAATCCATTGTAATATTTGTAAAAGGCGTATTTCCTGTAATGAATACTTTTCCATTACGTCTAGCTACAATTGTTTCATTCTTGGTATGTGGGCACCAAATGACCCCCTCATAGTTGACCTTTTCAACCTTTTGAATATATGTTTCCTGATGTTGTATAAGTCTTAAAACATAAATTTCTTTGCTACCGATTGTAGGTTTTCTTTTTAGTACTGTAAAACCAAAGCCTGCATTAACTGTCAGTATTTGTAATCCATCTAGTATTTCAAGATCTGTTGTTGTAATCTTACAGCCCTCAAATCCATCCCCTTTTAAATATGCTTGTAGAAATAGCTTTGACTGTGTTTCATCTAGATTTAGTAATGTATCAGGTATGAATTTAATACTATCCATAGTTCCAAACCACTCATGTATTACTCTAGAACTTTCAGCATTTAGTCTCATTCTCACTACTTTCTCTCCAAATCCAGAATGTTCATATTCATCATATTTAAATTCAAAATGTTTTAGTAATTTCACTATTTCATTATATTTGCTTTCGTTCTTAATTTTTGACTGATATATACTGATTCTATGTGAATTTCTGTATTTTGTACTTCGCTCAAGACTTCCTTCACTTATTACCCACGCCATTAATTGAATTTGTTCATTGCTAATATTTTTTTTTGTATTATTGTTTTTCCCCGATAGCGGAATTATGAACGGAGATTTTAATTCAAGAATCTCTTCAATTGGTTGAAGAACATATTTGTCAGTATTGAATAATTTTCTAACGACTCTGTGATGTGGTGATATCAGTTGATCCTGTATTCTGTTTTTGAGATTAAACATCTCACCTTTGTACTGTTTCTTGAATACAGATTCGACGACTTGATCTTCAATATATCCTGTCTCCAGGTTGTATGTTTTAATCGTACATCCTTTTTCTATATCATCATATGTTTTCCATCCATCTGGAGTTAGAATTTCTGTATCCTCGGATACACATTGGCACCCAACTCTAGTAGGTACATTCATGTTATACAAGAATTCCTGCATCTTCTGTTTAACCTCCTTGTAGGTCAATTTGTCATATCTAATGAACGGAGCAAGATATGTATCGAAACTAGAGAAGGCCTGGGCTCCTGCAGCCTCATGTTGCAAGGTATAGAAGAAGTTAACACATTGTCCTAATGCCGCACCAAGATGCTTTGCAGGTGCCGAAGAGATCTTCCCAGACACACCGGTGAAGCCCTTGAGCAACAAATCTTCTAAACTCCAACCACAACAATATACAGCCAACATACCGAGATCATGGATATGTATATCCTTATCTATGTTCGCATTCGAAATTTCCTTAGGGTATATACTGTGTAACCAGTAATTAGCTTGGACAGTGGATGAAATGTAGTTATTTAAACCCTGCCATGAATAGGTCATATTACTGTTTTCACTAACCTGCCAGTCTTCAATATCAATATATCCTCTAACCAATGTATCTGCATCAATCAAAGATTTGATATTCATTACCTGGTTTTTAAGATCTACAAACAAACCAAAGGCTATGGAAGTCTTACCATGTCCCATATCAATGAGTACCTGTTTTACTACATCTGCAATCTCTTCGGTTTTCACAAACTTTCTCTTTGAGTATTTAGCAACCAATTGCTTTACAACTTCATCCGTGGTTTCATCAGCTCTCTTTCTATCGTTTCCACCAACACTTTCAGCAGCCTTAAATATTCCTGTAGCTATTCGCTCTCTCTCAAACTTAACAATTCTTCCATCTCGTTTCTTGACCTGGAATAGGGGGTTCTGTTTTTTTAGGGCAGCCATTAAAGTGGTAGTAAAAATTTAAAACTTTTCTAACTTATTTATCTCTTCTTTAATATCATCAAGATCCTTAAATTCTTTGTATACTGAAGCAAAACGAATATATGAAAGCTGATCTTTAGTCTTCAACCAATCTAAAATCATTTTTCCAATCTCTTTTGAGCTCATTGGTTCTTCACTGTTTATAGCAGATCTTTCTACCTGTTCAGCAAAATCTTCAACTTCTCGTGTGCTGACAGTATTTTCGTTTATTGCCTTCTTAATTCCCTTAATTATCTTGTTAATATCAAAAGTTTCTAAAGAGCCATCTTTTTTCATGATAGAGACATCCATTTTTTCTATTCTTTCGTATGTAGTAAACCTTTTACCGCAGCGAAGGCATTGTCTTCTTCGTCTTGTAGAACTATCTTCTCGGTTATCTCGTTTATCTACAACTTTTGTTGTATCACATGCACAAAAGGGACATCTCATATATTTTTATCAACATGTTGTGTATGTCCTCCAAGTTACCCCCAACAGGTGGTATGGTCAAGAGGCCGATAGAACGGCAATTGTATAGTTGTTGATAATCCAACACAATATACAGTAGGAATATATTACAGGGTTGGTTATTAATAATATGAGATTTTGACTATGTCAGAATAAGCATATAACATATATAACTAAGTTTAGTTCTAAAGTCATGATTGTAGAACTTAAAGATTTCTCTCAGATAAGAGAATTAGCCATAAAGGATAAAACTTTAGTATGTACATCTGGATGGTATGATCCAATTCATCCCGGACATATATCATATTTAAGAGAGGCAAGTAAGTTAGCCGATTACCATGTGGCTGTTGTTAATGGCGATATGCAGGCTATTACGAAGAAAGGCAAGCCATTTATGCCTGCATTAGAGCGTGCGTACATAGTTGATTCATTTGAATTTGTTGATTTTGTAGTTATATATGATCATCCTACAAAATATGATTGCTGTGATGCATTAGAAATGATTAAACCAGATATATTTGCCAAGGGAGGAGATAGAGATGTTAAGGCGAAAGTTCCAGAAGCTGAAGTAGTTGAATCCAACAAAGGGCAAGTGATCTACAATGTGGGAGATCCTAAGCTTTGGTCAAGCTCAAATTATCTTGAAGAATGGTTCCAATTTAGAAAATCACAAGAATCTACGCTCTAGCTTTCTGTGATAAATATCTGAATATTGAATTAGCAGCTATTCCACCTTCTCCAACAGCTGTTACAACCTGTCTAAAGCCATTAGAAGCTGTTGTACAGTCTCCAGCAGCCCATACACCTTCTAAACTTGTAGCCTGAGTATTATCAACCTTTATATATTTCTTTGCGTCTACTTTTAATCCAAGCATATTTGGGAATAGCCCATCAGGTTCAGATCCAATTTCAATGAATACACCATCTACGTTTACATATTGTTCTCCGTTGTATGGTTGAGATAACTTAATCCTTTCTAATCTATTTTCTCCTTCTAAACCGATAGGGAGGGTCTTTAAAATGATTTCTACATTCTTTCTTGCCATTAATTGATCAACCCACATAGGTTCTCCGAGTAATTCAGTTCCCCTGTAGATTAGATATACCTTTTTAGCTATATCTGAAAGCATAGTTGCAGACATTACAGCTGCATTTTTACCACCTACAACAGCCACAGTTTTGTCTCTGTAGAACATTGCATCACATGTAGCACAGTAGGATAATCCTTTTCCTAAATATTTATCTTCATCCGGGAGCATGAGTTTGTTTCTTTCTGTACCGGTTGTAAGGATTACGGTTTTAGCTTCATACTGATTGTTATTATTATCTGTCATTATATGGAATGTTGTATCATCTTTTTTCCCCCATATATCTACAACACTCTCATATGCTGTTTCTGCGCCTAAATCTTTTGCCTGTTTTTCAAATTTTGCACTTAATTCAATACCAGAGATATCCGCTAATCCAGGATAGTTACAGACCATATGAGCTTCTGAGATTGTTCCACCAACTATTTTTCCAAATATGATGTTTGAGAGTTTGTATCTACTAGCATATATGCTTGCAGAGTATGCAGCTGGGCCACTTCCTATTATTGCTATGTCATATATCATATGTGTTAGAGGTTACAAATTAGTATTTATTTCTGATTTATATATTCTAACATATATGTAAAGAGGTGTAGTGAAAGAGAGGATTAGGAAAATGCAAAGAAGTTATGTAATAACACCCCAATCAAGAGTATTGGTAAGTATTTCTGGTCTATTCTTTCTAACAATCACCATATATTCAAACATTACACTATTACCACCATGCTCTGTATGCACTGACCAACCATCCTCATCTGTATATACATGCCCAGTATCATCTACTACTTGGCATTCAACACACACAACCATACCATCTACCAAGAGATCTCCGGTACCAGGTTTACCAAATGCAGGGATATCAGGGTACTCATGCATGGATTTTCCAATCCCATGACCTACATACATTTTAATAATATTAAATCCATTATCCTTAGCTGTTTTCTCCATTACATATCCCAAATCTCCAGTACGATTGCCTATTACAGCCTTAGCCATAGCATCTTCAACTGCGGCTCTACCAGCTTCTAAAAGCTTCGCATTTTGCTTTGAAGGTGTACCAACACTCCAAGTCCAGCAATGATCAGTAAAATATCCTTTATATATGATACCTATATCAATTGAAATTAAATCACCCTTTTTCAGAAGAACATCTTTTGGGATGCCATGCACGGCAACATCGTTGATCGAAATACAAAGATTATTTGGATAGTCATCTACAGTAGGAAAATCAGGTTTAACACCATATTCCTTACATAGCTTACTCATGAGCTTATCTAATTCAAGCGGAGTTACACCTTCTTTAACATTCCTTCCAATCTCAGACAAAATTTCAACAGAAATTTCTGCTGCTTCTCTAATGGATAATTCATCTTTTGGATTCTTAATATTCATATGGCTATTATACACCCCGGGGTTATGATATTTAAGCCTTTTTTAATATCTCAATGCCATAATGGTATATATGACTAAAAAACGAAATTTCAAATCCAATAATCCATACCATATATATAATCGTGGTAATAAGAAAGAAAGGCTGTTTCTAAACGAAAACGATTATTTATACTTTGAGGATGCTCTAAAATATTCAGCAGGAATATTTAAAGTTTGGATATACACTTGGTGTTTAATGGGGAATCATTATCACTTGTTAGTAAAATCCACCAATCCAGAATCAATAATGCTAATGATGCATAGAATAACAACCAGCTATTCCTTTCATATGCGAAGCAAATATCATTATGTAGGCCATATTTTTCAGGGTCGATATTGCACAGTAGAAATAGAAAATGAAGAACATTTTCAAGCTGTTCTTAGGTATATAAAGAACAATCCAGTAAAGAAGAAACTCTGCAAAAAGAGCGAGGATTATAGATGGCTGACGGTGATAAGCGAAGAATATTGATATGCCATAACCCCGGGGTTAGCTAGCCGATTATATATAGTTCTTCTTCCGCTCTTGTCACAGCGGTATACAACCATCTCCTCCAGTTATCATCCGTCATCTGTGGGAATCGCTCTTCAAACAATATCACACGCTTAGCTTGGCTACCCTGAGCCTTGTGAACGGTTAATGCATATCCAAAATCAAAGAGATTCATATTTTCTGCTAAATATTGAGTATTTGTTTCAGCTTTACCAAATTGATCAAGACTTACAGGCCCAACAAATACTTCTTCTTCATCATCTAAAGCAATTTCCGCATCATAGAACTTTCCAACATGATTCTTGGATATGGAAAGTATGGTACCAGTCATACCATTAAATATCGCCATACTTGGATTGTTCTTAAGGCATATAACTCTATCACCATATTGTGGTTCAGGAGACTCAAATTCTAACAACTGCCTAATACCTTTGTTCAAATTCACTCTTGTTTTGTTATACCCAGTTAATACCATCATCTGATCATCAAAAGACTCTAATTTGTCCGAAAGAAACTCTTGCGTGTTCTCATCATTCTTTGAAAGCTTCTTAACTGTATCGGAGAATTCGAGTTGAGGAATATGCCCATATCTACGAGCAATTTCAGAAACCTTAATAATTGGATTATCTCTTTCCTGTCTAAATATTTCCTCTAATTTGATATTTGGTCTCTCCATTAAATTGAAAGTTCCTTCAACAGGTGGAAGCTGTCCATGATCTCCGGAAGCAAGAATAGGGACACCATAGCTCAAAAGATCATCCCATATCTGCCTGGTAACCATAGATGCCTCATCAACGATTATTAAATCATATGTAAATTCCTCTTGTAATTTTTTCTCCCAACCAATGATATTATCTCTTTCGTCACATATAGCTTTGTAGATTAAACCGTGTATTGTGCCAATGTAATCAGATTTGAATAGGGATTTAGCATCTCTAAGCTTGTGTTGAAGGACTCTTGCTGCTTTTCCAGTATAGCTACAGTATGCAATTTTAATATTCTTCTTCTCCTTGTATAAATGTTGTCCAAGATATCCAAGCATAGTAGTTTTACCTGTTCCAGCATAACCACCAAAGGTTAGATATTGCACAGGATGCTCCTTGTACCATTGGAGTATGTCATCGATAATGGATTTTTGTTTTTCAGAAAAAGCTATGTCCACTTGAGATATTTAGTGATAATTGATAGATTAATAGACATGTCTAATGTATATAGTCTACTAAAAAAGAGCAAGTTAATACAAATAGTCCTTGCGCTATGCTTGTTTTTTCTCGTACCTAGCTTAGTAAATGCTCAGGGAACAACAACTACGACTCCTAAACAAGAGATAAAAGCATTTACATATTTTACAGGTATTGGGTGTCCTCATTGTGCAAAGGTTTCTCCAGTAATACACAACAATATGAATGAACAAGATGGGTTGTTAATGATTGAGTATGAGATATATCAAGAGTCTTCTAATGCATCAATGTTGTATAGCTACAATGCAAAATATGGATACCAATTAGCTATTCCTTTGATATTGTACGCACCTAATGACTTTGATCAGGGTGATACACAAATTCTTAATAACTTTGACACTCAAGTAGCTAAGCTACAAGTGAATACCATCGAATTAGCTAACAAGACTGTTACCTGGGAAGACTTGAATCTTAATGATTTCGATGGAAGGGTAAAACTGTTTGTGAAGGACAGGGTGGCACTACAGAGTACCTCTAAGGATTTAACAACTGAGCAGATAGAGTTGATAAAGGAGTTTTTAGCTGCGAAAGACTTGGATATGTATGTCCAAACACTACAAGGTACAAAAGTTAAAGATATGACTATTGAATATCCTGGTGGAAATGAAATATATACCCATGGTGTTAATATTGGCTCTTGGTCGTTACTGTGGAGAGGGAATAATGATGCACAGATTACTGATGGAAAAATTACAAATACTAATTCGGGTTCTACTGATTCTAGCAGTATCTCATGGGGGAAGATATCGGCACTTGCGCTTACGGACTCTATAAATCCATGTGCATTGTCTGTGCTTTTAATGATGTTAATTGCCATAGCTACATATCATCCCAAGGATAGAAAACAGATATTGTGGGCTGGCTTGGCATTTGTAGCTGCGGTATTCGTTACATATTTCATATATGGGTTATTGATTGTAAAAGCGTTTGAGGTTGTACAGGGTATTAGTAGTATCAAACTGTATTTGTACAAGGGGCTAGGGGCAGGAGCAATTATAATGGGTTTACTTGAATTTAAGGATTTTTTCTTCTACAAGCCAGGATCTATTGGTACAGAGATGCCTATGATGTTTAGACCTAAGGTACAACAGATTCTTGCGAGGGTTACTTCTCCTCTTGGTGCTTTTGGCTTGGGTATGTTTGTTACTTTGTTCTTGCTTCCTTGTACTATTGGCCCGTATGTAATATTGGGGGGTATGTTGTCATATGGTGAGTTTGCAGGTGCATTGCCATATTTAACTGTTTACAATTTGATATTTGTACTTCCAATGGTGGTTATAATCTTGTTAGTGTTCTTTGGTTCTAAGAGTATTAAACAAATTACTGAGTGGAGGGAGAAGAATGTTAAGGTTATGCATTTAATAATTGGAATTATATTTATTCTTTTGGGTGTTTCTATGTTCTTTGGGCTGTTTTAAATCACCAAAATATTTCAATGGTTTGTTATATGAATTACCTATAATAGGGGTTGTACTAACGATATGGGTATAAATACTAATGATTTATATCAATATTTATTAGTAATATAGTGATTTTATATGGATATTTATCATGATATGTAATATATTCATGATTTCCGATTGTATCGGATGGGGTTTTCGAGGAAAGTCTGGGGTATGTCATAAAGACAATATATTTCCCAGACTTCCTCTAGACCTATTTCTTATTTTCATTCAGACTTCATCCATTCATCAACCCACTCAGTGGAGACTCCATTACTGGAAGAACCAGCGGCGGATCCGTTAGAATAGCGTTGAAGCGATGAAATCTGGCATAAGCCATCATTGCAGAAGGCAATTTTTTCCGAATAAATTCGGGTTGTTGAGGGTGTCATCATAAAAAATGCACCAATAACCATGCCTGCAATACAGACAATCAACAACGGCCAACGTACAACTTTCATTGTTTTATTCATTTTCATCTCCTTAATAGATTTGTGGAACCTTAATGCTTCTAACCAATATGTAAAAACATAGAGGTTCCACAAGTGCAAAGAGAGAAATTTATAGAAATAGGTCTTTTAAAGAGCAGTATAAGCTATTTCTAACCTATAGTATATTATACCACACTCTCTATTTATTATACAATAATCCCAAATCTAAATCCTTAAGATATATTCTTTTTAGAATTATATAGAGACTGTGTTTTTTGAATATTTTGGTATATACTAAACATATCTAATCTGCCTAAATAGAATACTATGCAAGTAGTTATATCTAAAAAGAAGAAATATATAATACTCCTGTTAGGAATACTTGTACTCTCTGCTATTACTGCTGGGATATACCTATTTATTAATCCAAGGACAAATGATTCAACCTCATATTCAGTAGATAAATATTCTGATGTTGCTAATTGGTGTGATACTACCTTGAAGGATGAAAATCTTTCAGTAGATTGTAAGGCTTTGTTAATTAATATTGATTCTAATAGCTGTTTTGAAATACAGGTAATAACTAAGGATAAAGAATTAAAAGATTTAACAATATGTGAGAAAAATGACAACCTTTCATATACCAACGATGTGTTGGGATATAAAAAACTGATGCCTGTTGATATGGTATTTACATATACTAAGGAAGGGATCTTAGGTGACTATTCATTTAATAATGTTTCCTTCTCTAAGGTAGATGATACCTATATCCAAAATATTGTTAATGAAGATATTGCTAATTTAGTAAAAATCATTCCAAATAAAACAAAAATTGAAACCAATTATGAGGGAGATACAAAATTTTTAAGTATGTCGGATGTATACATAACGGACAATAGTGTCGATTTTTGTCCAAGACCAGAAAAATTGCCTGATTATATTAGTGATAAAAATAAAAATGATTACAAAGCTTACATCATGGCAAATTCATTAACTGAGAATGATTATAACAATAAATATTTATATAGCTGGGATGATAACACTATTAGAATTCTTTTTGCCTGTGACAGTACTGAAAACAAACAATTTCAAAATATCTGTAATAAAACACAATTATATGGAATAAATTCTATCTCTTCTGGAATCAAACATTTAAGTGCCACTCCTGTTTGGGATAAAAAGGTGGAAGAAAATGAAATTGCATTGTTAAAGGAGATTTCATTAATATATGATAGTTTATATTTGAAAGAACAAAAAAATAATATCGCTAATCTTTCTCTTCTTAAAAATTTTGTTGACGAAATCAATAATACAAAGAGCATAAGTGGTGAGGTCTTCTGTGGAATTGGAAAGATCTATGATGCAATTGACCAGAACGATCAATTCTTTAAAGCAGATAGCAATAGAATAAAAGATGAAGTCTTGAACAATATTGCTAAGCAAGAATCTCCTTTTTGTACAAATTTATTAGATTCCACACTTTTAGATAAAACAGGGAAATATCTATTAAATTACTACAGAAACAATAATTTGAGAAACAAGTGTCTTAATTTAGCAGCAATTATCTATTGATGAAAAAATTTAAAATTCTATTTGTTTTTTTATTTTCAATTTTCTTTTGCATTTCACTCGCAAACCACACGCTTGCAGCTAATCGAGTAGTATGTGTAGATGCTGGGTTAACGTGTACATATAATGGCCGAACTTATGGTACCACTCGTTGTACTACATATTATGATTATTGCTGTTCATTATCCCAACCATACTCTAACTGTCCTACATCTGATGATATGATGGTCTGTTGTACTGGTACTCCCATGACAAGTATCTCGTACTGTAATGGAGATGGAAAAGCGTTTGCTGGTGCAGATGGCTGTATACCTACTGGATCAACATGTTATCCAAATGGTAGCCACCAATCATGTTGTTCACAAATCTCATGTTCATGCACCCCCTCATGTCCTGCAGGAGCATCTTCTACATATTCAGGCCCATTATGTGCAGCGGGCAATGCAAGTTGTTCTCAATCAAACGAATGTTCCTCATGTACAAATACGGGAGGGGCTTGCTACTACCCAGAGACAAATACATCCTTCATTCAATCCAATGGATCAACATCAGGTCCTGTTTCTGTCAGCATGATTGTAGATAGCAAAACATATACTCTTTCTACAGATCCAAATAACCCAACTCATATTAAACTTCCAGCCCTAGGTTCTTCTAACGTACAGATAACTACACCAACCTTTACAGCACCAGTAACCTCAAGGGGAGCTAACTACTACTTCCAAGCAAACAACTATGGAAATGATAATGAATGGAAAACATGGACCTCATGCAATGCAGACGAAGATTTCTGTACCATAATGCCAAATGCAAACAATACTCAAACATTTGATCCTACAACCCTAACTGTAAATCAAGTACTTAAGGAGGGGGCTACAGGGATGATCTCTGCAAAATATGCTACTACAGACAAATGTGCTGACACATATAAATACTCTCTTGCCATTGAAGGCTACTACGTAGTTGACTACATCCCTGATCCTCCAGATCCTTGTACTCCAGGAGACCCTACATGTACATGGATTCCTGAAATAGGCACAAATACTACAACACGAGGATGCTCTTCTTTAACATACACAGGAACCGAAATTAACAATGAATTACATATTAATGCAGGCGTAACAGACACTGATAGTTTGGACGAAATTCAAGCCTTCACACTCTGGTTTAGTAAAGATACAAATGTCCCAACTGTTGGAACCATATCAGCCTCATACTCTGAAAGTGTAAATACAGACCTAGGAATAATGATTAAGAAAAATGGAAGCGATTGGAACAATCCAAACATATATACCACCAACTCTGACCTTACATGGGGATTAATATCTCTTACTGATGGAGTGGGATATATCAATGTTGCAGCAACAAACATAATTGAAATATCAGATATATCTGTAACTCAAGATACCAACGTCATATTCGATTACAAGATAAGATTCATAAATAACGATTCAAACCTCTCAGGAATGTACAACATCTACGGAGGATCCCTAGACACATTCATGATCAATGGAAATCTCTTAGACCAAAGTTACTTCTACAAATTCTTTAATTGGGGAATTGATCTCGTAAGTCCTACTGTAGAAGAAATAACCCAACAAATTGTAGATCCACAGAATACTTACATGACTTGGAGCAATGCAGATGTGACTAGTGGAATAGGGAGAACTGTAATAAATGCATATAGGTTAGGAGGAGTATCTACGGACCCTCAAGGTATAAAGCTATTCTTACCAAGTGCGTATACAACATTACTTGGTGCTATTAACCTTGACCCAAATGCGCAAATACCTTCTGACAGTGAAATTGGACTCTACAATGACACTAACGCTTGGAAATTCAATAACAATACGGGAGAAACAGATTTAGTAAATGTCGGAGATAATGAGAGTGGAAAAATTGCTCTGTACATAACAGCATATGACAAAGCTTGTAATACCAACGGTACTACTGATGAAATAGATCTAAACCCATGGTTTGCTACAAGAGGGGCAACGGTATACTCCCAAGGAAACATATCTTCTACGGCTAAAGATGTCGCTGGACTTCCATACCTAGATGACGTATTCAACACAAAAACGGGTATGAACTCAGATAGAATTGATTTAGGTACAGAACTACTCTCTACTAGAAATACCTCAATCTCTAACCTTCTACATATCAATAATGGAGCTGTATTAGCTACTAATATAGAAGATTCGAATAATACAAAGGATTACTGGTATAACAGATTCTTTAATAAGCTTGGAAAATACAAAGCTCAATTAACATCATTTACCAAGGCATCTGGTGATACAAAAGTCTCAGATAGTTGTGATGGAACGGAATGTTACATGTACTCTACAGAAGATATCTCCATTCCTTCAGGCTATGTATGTGATGAAAAAACACTGTTCATTACAGAAAAAGACATACATATTAATCCTGATGTGAACAGCAACGGAAGCTCACTCAGTGGATGTATATTTGTAGCAAAGAATAATATATATGTAGATGCAGGAACATTCAAATCAACAGGCTCAAAAGTACTCTACGATTACATTGAAGGTTACCTAATTGCAGATAACCAGATAGTGTTTACTGTAGCTGATGGTTCTCATCTTTTAAGAGATGGCGTTGAGATATTTGGAGGAGCTGTAGCATTTGGAACAACAGGAGGAGAGGGGATGTCAATTCAAAGAAACTTAAGACTTTACAGTCAGATCAATCCTACAGTGGTAATAACCTATGACAACAAATATTCGAGTATATCAACAATATTCTTTGGTACTGAGTACAATCTTTACAAACAAGAGATAGGATTTAAAACTTTTTAAGAGTTCCTATAGCAAGTATAGTGCTAATTAAGTGGGTATAAATACTGAGATTTATACTAATATTTATTAGTAATATAGTGATTTTGTATGGATATTTATCATGATATGTAATATATTCATGATTTCCGATTGTATCGGAGGGGGTTTTCGAGGAAAGTCTGGGGTATGTCATAAAGACAATATATTTCCCAGACTTCCTCTAGACCTATTTCTATTCAAATCAATCAATTCTCCTTGAACAAAGACTAAGTCCACTTGGACCTGGTTCACCGCAGTTAGCAGTGGGTGTAATTATTCTTGAACAAAGACTAAGTCCATTTGGACCTGGTTCACCGCAGTTAGCAGTGGGAGTGCATGCACTCATAACAAAAGTTAACACAAATAGGACTAATAAAACAAACAACATCATTTTTTTCATTAGAATTTCTCCTCTCCCAAATGGGAATATATAAATTTTTATATTGTGTTACACGAACCACAAAACATTTAAGAATACGCAATAGTTAAAAGCTTTGAAGTTCGTGCAAACACAGGAGATTTATAGAAATAGGTCTTTTAAAGAGCAGTATAAGTTATTTCTAACCTATAGTATATTATACCACACTCTGTATTTATTATACAATAATCCTCAATTGAAGTCCTTTATATAGGTACTGTATTTCTATAAATACTTTGGTATATACTAAATATATCTAATCTGCCTAAATAGAATACTATGCAAGTAGTTATGTCTAAAAAGAAGAAATATTTCATACTCTTAACAGGAATATTGGTACTTGCTGCTACTGCAGGTATATCTCTCTTTATTAGCCTTAAAGTTAACAGCTCTACATCATATACAGTAGATAAATATTCTAATGTTACAAATTGGTGTGATACAAATTTAAAAGATGGAAAGCTATCTGCAAATTGCAAAGCATTGTTAATCAATATCGATGAAAACAGTTGTTTCGAAGTACAGGTAATCACAAAAGGCAAAGAGTTAAAGGATCTAACCGTGTGTGAGAAAAACGATACCCTTACATATACCAATGATGTACTAGGATACAAAAAGCTCATGCCTGTAGATGTAATATTCACATACACGAAGGGAAGAGCCTTAGGAAATTATTTATTTAACAATGTTTCGTTTGATAAAGTAGATGATACATATATACAGAATATTGTTAATGAAGATATTGAAAATTTAGTTACAATAGACGTTGGGAGTGCTACGACAATTAAGAACAGTGTAGATTTTTGCCCCAAACCAGACACATTACCAAATTATATTACAAATGAGAATACAAAATCATACACTACTTTTTATTACGGGAATCTTATGGATGAGACTATGTATAGATATGGTAGCATGTATCGTTTTGAAGATAAGACTCTATACCTTCTCCTTGGTCGCGATTCTCAGTTAATTTCAAAAAACTATATATATTTTCCCAATCCAACAATTGAAACGTCCAAGGACATTAACAAAGAAATAAAAACCTTACCAATAATCTTAAATTTGAGTAAAGAAATGGATGAAACAGATATGGTTTTACTAAAAGAAATCTCGCTTCTGTACGATAATATTGACGAAATAACCCTGCAAAACAGATCAGACTTACTCTTTTCTATTTTGAAAACAATAAATATTGATTCCCCAATAAGCGCTGAAGTTTATTGTAGCATGGGCAAATTATTATCCTTGATTAATGACAAAAGTGAAACCTATACAAACTATATAAACAAAATAAAAGAAAATATAACAAAAAATATTCAAACAATAGACACTGCGCTATGTGAAGATTTCACAGATAAAGAAAAAATTGATTACAGGGGTTTATATATACGAATCTATATAAATTCAGGTCTTGTAAATCAAAATTTCAGTATTATAAATAAATGTCTTAATCTATATGATTTTACTAAATAAATCTTTTACAATTAGATTTTTGTTAGTTGCATTATTTACAGTGTTATTTTTGTTTGTACTTAAGCCAATAGACACATATGCTTGCACCGGTTGTCTATGTAGAACAACAACTTCTACTTCTTGTGATTGTAGCGTTGGAGCATACCCAACCTCTACTAGCTGTTCTGGCCAATATACATATTGTACATATCAATGGGTACGAACTGGCACTACCCCAGATGGGGATCCTATTTATAGCTGGATATGTGTAAATGCATGTGGAAGTTGTAATTCTAGCAGTTCCGGGTATACAGGTTCCTGTAGCTGTTGTACCCCTGGAAATTGCGGTGGCTGTACCCCCTCATGTCCTACAGGACAAAGTACAACAGTGAGTGGTCCTCTATGTCAAAGCGGAGTAAGTAGTTGCTCGGGATCAAATGGATGTTCGTCGTGTACACTAACTGGAGGCTCATGTTATCTCCTAGAAACCAACACAACCTTCATCCAATCCAACGGTTCTACCTCCGGCCCCTCCTCTGTAAGCATGATCGTAGATGGCAAAACGTACGAACTCTCCACAGACTCTGAAAATCCTACGCATATTAAATTTCCGGCCTCAGGTTCATCTAACGTACAGATATCTTCACCAACCTTCACAGCACCATTAACTTCTAGAGGAGCTAACTACTACTACCAGGCTAACAACTACGGAAATAACAACGAATGGGAAACATGGACAACATGTTCAGGAGTAGCAGGAGAAGATTTCTGTACAGTAATGCCAAATGCAAACAATATCCAGACCTTTATACCAACATCTAAAACAGTAAACCAAACCCTTAAAGAGGGTGCTACAGGAGAAATATCCGCAATGTATGCAACTACAGACAAGTGTGATAACACATATAAGTATTCATTACCAACAAAAGGATACTACGTAGTAGACTACATACCCGATCCGCCTGATCCATGCACCCCAGGAGACCCTGCATGTACGATCTTACCTGATGTTGGAAGTGATTTAACATCAAGAGGTTGTTCATCATTAACATATACTGGAACAGAAGTTAATAATGGATTACATGTAAGCGCAACTGTAACAGATATAGATAATATAAACGAAATTCAAGCATTCACACTGTGGTTTAGTAAAGACAATACTATTCCCTCGGCAAGTACAATATCCGCCTCATACACAGGAAGCATTACCGATGATGTAGGTATCATGATTAAAAAGAATGGAAGTGATTGGACTAACCCAAACATATATACCACCAACTCTGACCTTACATGGGGATTAATATCTCTTACTGATGGAGTGGGATATATCAATGTTGCAGCAACAAACATAATTGTAATATCAAACATATCTGTATCGGAGAGTTCCGAGATCATATTTGACTATGAACTGACATTCTTAGATAACGACTCTAATCTCTCCGGTATGTACAACGTATATGGAGGTTCATTAGATACACATATGATAAACGGCAACATCCTAGACCAAAGCTACTACTACGAACTCTTTGATTGGGGAATAGACCTTGTTGATCCAACGGTAGAAGAGATAACTCAACAAATCAGAGACCCGCAGAATACATACATGACGTGGAGTAATGCAGATACAATAAGTGGAATAGGTAGAACAGTGGTAAATGCATACAGATTAGGAGGAGTATCTACGGATCCTGAAGGCATAAAACTTTATTTACCCACTGCATATACCACTCTTAAAGGAGCAATAATCCTTGATCCTAACGCGGAAATACCATCAGACCAAGAGATTGGGCTCTACAATGACCCCAACTCTTGGATATTCAACACAAATACAGGAGAAACCGATCTTGTTAATGTAGGAAATAATGAAAGTGGCCAAATAGCACTCTACATAACAGCATATGATGTTGCATGTAATACCAATGGCAATGGAACAAACATAGACCTAAATCCATGGTTTGCAACTAGGGGAGCTACTGTATATTCTCAAGGGAACATATCTTCTACATCAAAAGATGTTGCAGGCCTTCCATACCTAGATGAAGTCTTTAATCCTAAGACAGGAATGAATTCAAACTTAATAGATTTAGGTACAGAATTATTGTCTACAAGAAATAGTACAATATCAAATCTTCTACATTCCAACAGCGGTGCTACAATAGCCACACAAAAAAATGATTCAAATAACATAAAAGATGTTTGGTTTAACAAATTGGTAAAGAAATTTAACCAATATAAAGCACAGCTTACTCAATTCACCATAACAGCTTTGGACAATGCAGTTTCTGATAGCTGTACAGGTAGCAAATGTTATATGTACTCAACAGAGAACATTTCAATCCCGATAGGATACACATGCGATAGACCTACACTCTTCGTTTCTGAGAAAGATATACATATATCCCCGGATGTATTAAGTGATACAAGTTTACTCTCTGGGTGTGTATTTCTTGCAAAGAATAATATATATATAGATGCTGGAAGCCTTAAATCTACAAGTACCAAGGTTATGTATGACTATATAGAAGGATATATGATTGCAGATAACCAAGTAATATTCTCTGTAGCTGATGAATCTCAGTCATTAAGAGACGGTGTAGAAATATTCGGAGGTGTTATAGCTTTAGGAACTAACCCAACTAGTGGTAATACAGGTATATCAATTCAAAGAAACTTAAGACTTTACAGTCAGATCAATCCTACAGTGGTAATAACCTATGACAACAAATATTCGAGCATATCTACAATATTCTTTGGTACTGAGTACAATCTTTACAAACAAGAAGTAGGATTTAAAACTTTTTAAAAAGTTCTATCCCTTACAGAATTAATAATGATATACTGAATATATATTTAAACTGCATTACTTTAGCATGTCCAAACCATTCCTATATTTTGATACCGAAACCACAGATATACAGATAAAAGACCTAATACAACTAGCCTTTGTTACAGACACAGACGTAAAATTAAATATGTATTTCAAACCAAAGCAAGATATTGCCTTTGCAGCAATGGCAGTGCATCATATCACTCCGGAATTTTTGGCAGACAAACCATATCTTGAAGAAGCAAAACTACCATTAGAAAATATAGATCCAGATTTCATTGGAGAGACCCTCGAAGACTACCTCCATTTCCTTGCAGACAAATATATATGGGTAGCACACAATGTTGATTTTGATCTTGAAGTAATGGAGAGGAAAGGAATCAAAATACCCAATACCATCTGTACCCTCAAACTAGCTCGAAACATGTTCTACGATGGAGATCATGACATTGAAAGTTATGCTTTACAGTTCCTCAGATACTATCTGGGACTATACAAAACAGAAGATCAAGATCACAACACAGCCCACGATGCTTTAAGCGATGTGTACTTCTTACGAGATCTGTTCCATTATATACAAGAGCACAGCACTCTAAGTGCAGAAAATATGATACTCATATCTAAAGAACCTCAACTTATGCGACAGATGACATTTGGAAAATATGCTGGTAAAACACTAGAAGACATTGCAAGAACAGACCGTGGATATCTAGAATGGATAGTAGACACAATGGCAGACAAAGCTGATCTACAATGGAATGCAAAGAGAGTATTAGGGAACGATTTAACATTGTTTTAGGAATAGTGAAGAAAATAATGAATAAAAAGAATACATATTTAATCCTTCTATTATCCTTTTTCTTTGTTCTACTCCTAGGTACTGGTGTCTATTTCCTAATTCAAACTAAAAGTGATTCATCACCAAAATATAATGTTGATAAATATGAGAATGTAACTAATTGGTGTGATACAAGCACAAATGACAACCAATTAAATATAGACTGTAAAGCCCTATTACTTGAAATCAGAATAATTGATGAAAACCATAGCTGTGCTGATATTCAGGTGATTTCAAAGGATAACGAATTAAAAGATATTTCTATATGTGAGAGTGGAGATGTAATATCATATTCCAATGATGTGCTAGCATACAAGAAGCTCATGCCTATTGATATTACGCTTACATATGTTCAAGGTGATATCTTGAATAGCTACAATATAAACGATATATCGATAATAAAACTAGAAGAGGCATATATACAAAATATTGTTAATGAGGATATTGCTAATTTAATAACAGTAGATCCAAATACTACAACAATACAAAACAGTGTAGATTTCTGTCCTAACCCTGAGATATTACCAACATATATCTCTGAAGAAAATAAAGCTAAGTACACTAATTTCTACAACAACAACATTCTTACCGAAAAGGAATATATAGATTTGTATACTGATCAATTTGCGACGGCTTTTCTTGAAAATTGGACTGATCCTACAATTAAAATTTTGTTTGGATGTGAGAGTTCTATGAGACTTGGTTACAACACAGTTTGCAAAACAGCGTTAGGAAATGAATATAAGGAGACTAAACTAACTGCACTCCCATCGATTGTTTCTGACTGGAATAGTACAACAAACTCTGAGAGTGATTTGATCAATTTAAAAAACCTGTCATTAGTATCCGATGGCATGTTATACAAACAACCTCATGCAAATTATGACTCAACTTGGATTGTAGAACAATTATTCCAGTTTATCTCAGATTCTGGTGCCAATCAAAATACGTATTGTGCTGGGTATAAAATATATGAAGAGTTTGCACAATATAATACAATTGGACAGACTCAGCTAAATCAGATAAGAACTTTGGTTACGACCAATATTTTAACAGCTACTCATATGTGTCTAGATACTCTTGATAAAAAAATATATAGTAGAGAAGGAATATATTTAAAGACTTTGAATACAGACGATACATCCGTGTTACATATATATAATGAGTGTAATAATCTATATCAATTCATATCAAATGAATAAACCACTAAGCCGTAAAACTAGATTTCTCATCTATTTATCACTCATAATTGGTTTTTCACTAATTATTTCTAGTATTTTTTTTCAACAGAAAGAAATATATGCCAGCTGTTCCGTCTCATGTTATCCTAGTGCAAGTTCCTGTTCATTACAGAATTCTCCATGTGGAGAATCTCAGGCAGGGTGTGCAAGTGGACGATACGAACCCCCAGGGAAAGCGTATTGTTGTCCATTTCAAGTAACATGTACTTGTACTCCAGGTGCATGTACTGGTTGTACTCCCGTATGTGCTTCTGGACAAACTACTGCTGTCACAGGTCCATTATGTGTTTCCGGTGCCGTAAGCAGTTGTACAGGCTCAAACGGATGTACAGCTTGCACATTAACTGGTAGCGCTTGTTACTATCTCGAAACCAATGTGACTCCATCTATACCAGCAAGTATAAGTATGATTGTTGAAGGAACAACATATCAACTCTCAATAAATCCTCTTACTCCTACCCGCATTAAACTCCCTGCCGTTAGTTCTTCTAATGTACAAGTATCAGTACCAACATTCACAGCACCTCCTACCTCTAGAGGTGGAGGCTATTATTTCCAAACCAATAACTATGGAGTAGGCGATGAATGGAAAACATGGACTACATGTTCAGGAATCGCAGGTGAAGATTTCTGTTCAACAGTACCAAACACTAACAATACCCAAAATTTTGTTCCTACAACAAAAACAGTAAACCAAGTCCTTAAAGAAGGAGCAACTGGAAAAATATCAGGAATGTATACAACAACTGACAAATGTAACAATACATATAAATATTCGTTACCAGTGGAAGGATATTATGTGGTAGATACATTGCCAGAAACACAACCCATTGTCATACCTCCAGATATAACCGTCAATGGATGTGTATCATCAACATACACAGGTTCAGAGATTAATAACCCTCTACACATTGAGGCTACGACCTCCGATGTAAACTCAAATGATGAAATACAAGCCTTTGTTCTTTGGCTAAGCAAAGATAGCTCAGTACCAACTTCTACAACCATAACAGCTTCATATACTGGTAGCACAGATGCAGATTTAGGAATAATGATTAGAAAAAATGGCAGTGATTGGAGCAACCCAAGCATATATGCAACAAATGTGGCATTAACCTGGGGACCCGTAACTAACGGGTATGTACAGATCAATGGGGAAAATGTAATTAGAATATATGATGTTTCTGTAACGCAGACTACTAACACACTTTTTGATTACAAACTCGAATTTCTTTCAAACTCAAGCAATATGTATGGAATGTATAACGTCTTTGGACAATCCATAGACTCATATATGATTAATAGCAATATTTTAGATCAAAGCTACATCAGTGACCTGTTTAATTGGGGAATAGATCTTACAAATCCGACAGTAGACAACGTAACGCAACAAGTGCAAGATCCGAGCAATACGGAGCTCACTTGGAGTACAACTGATTCCACTAGTGGAATGCTCAGAACGGTAATGAATGGATACAGAACAGGAGGAACAGAAACAGATATAGCACAACTATTTTTACCTGCAACATATACTGTAAATAAGGGAGATTTAACTCTAGGAGCGCTACCTCTTGCATCAGAGATAGGGTTATTCAATGATTCAAATGCTTGGATATTTGATAATAACACAGGAGAAACCGATATTCTCAATATTGGTACAAACGAGGGAGGCCAAATTGACATCTACGTAACTGCTTACGACAATGCTTGTAATACAAATAGCATAAGTGAAGAGATAGATCTTAATCCGTGGTTTGCAACTAGAGGTGGAAATGTATACTCACAAAACAATATATCAACAACAGCAAAAGACGTATCTGATGTTACTGCACTAGATGGCGTATTCAATATTAACACCCTCATGGACAAAGACCATATTGATCTTGGAACCGAGCTTCTTGCCACTAGAAATACCTCAATCTCTACCTTAATCCATTCCAATCTTGGAGCAGTACAAGGCGCCTTACTATATGACTCAAACAATGTAAAAGGATATTGGTTTGACATATTGATGAGCAAATTTAGCCAAAATATTGAGAGCTCAACATCATTTGAAAATATTACAACCAGTATCGCTACTGATTGCCCTGAAGGGACATCCTGCTATAAATATTCAGAGGAGGATATAGCCATTCCATCAGGATACGTTTGTGACAAGCCAACACTATTTGTATCAAAGCAGAATATATATATTGAACCAAATATAACTAGCGACCTAGATACTCTATCAGGATGTATCTTTTTAGCAGGAAACAATATCGAGATTCTGGATGGGGCACATCTCTCAAATGGTAGCGTCATAGAATACGACTACATCGAGGGGTACATGATAGCTGAAAATCAAATCATCTTCCCACTTGTTGACGAAGGAGAGAGCTTAAGAGATGGTGTAGAAATATTTGGAGGAGCACTTGCCTTAGGATTAGATCCTGCAACAGGAGAAAGTGCATTCTCAATAAAACGAAATCTGAGACTATTTAGTCAGATAAATCCAGCTGTAGTATTAACATACGATAACAAATATTCTAATATCTCAACTATATTCTTTGGTGTTGAAGC
>Ga0209417_1000867_pt1 | contig 61771 bp, 59 predicted proteins | sample RifGroF2_FD_184002 | JGI IMG/M metagenome (GOLD analysis project Ga0209417, IMG submission 184002) | Groundwater microbial communities from Rifle, Colorado, USA - Groundwater F2 (SPAdes) (version 2) | ecosystem: Environmental > Aquatic > Deep subsurface > Groundwater | place: Rifle, Colorado... | reverse complement strand
TTTTTATTAAACATGTTCAAATATACATAATAATCAGCTAATTACAAAGTAATTGGCTGATTATTTTCCTTAACTAATTGACATTGGCCGGCAGACAGGAATCCCCTATAGGGGAAGTGGCTGAAAATCAGAACTCCCTTTAGTCCCGATGTCAATATCGGGAGGGGTTCATTCTGATTTTCAATTATTTTCATGATTCACCTTTTTAGACCGGACTCAATAATATAATTCAATATGCCACAAGAAATAGAGAAAAAATTCCTGGTAACAGGTAATTATAAACCGCATGCCACGCATACGATTCGTATCATACAAGGTTATTTAGTTTCTGTTCCGGAGCGGACGGTAAGGATCAGAATTGCAGGAAATAAAGGCTTTATCACCATTAAAGGACAACCCGGTATGTCGGGGTTAAGCCGCTATGAGTGGGAGAAAGAGATTCCATTGAAAGAAGCAAATGAACTCCTCGAACTATGCGAACCGGGTGTGATTGACAAAACCCGGCACCTGGTTCCTGAACCCGGTGGCTTAACCTTTGAAGTAGATGAATTTTATGGCGACAACCAGGGGTTGATCGTGGCTGAGATTGAACTTCCAAGCGAGGACACCCCTTTTGAAAAACCTTCCTGGTTAGGTGAAGAAGTTACCGGAGACTTGAGGTATTTCAACTCCATGTTGATAAAAAACCCATTTAAAAACTGGTAACTATTTTTTGTAAAAGCACCACCCTATTTTTCTGCGTATTTGGTGTAAACAGGTTTATATCCCTGCAATAAATCGCTAATCTGAAACTTAATCTTCTGGTTTATATAATCCTCGCTATCTGACCATGAAATACTTCCCATATCATAAGTTTGCGTACCGGAACTTTCCCACACAAATGTGTTGAGATTATAAGTGAATATTTCAATTGTCAACGAACAATCATAATCGGTACTGCTGTTAACGGTGACACGATCAGAATATTCGCCCAGGGCTACATCGCTAAACAGGTTATTGCCAAGGGTACATATTCACATCTTCACCTCAGTGCATACAACCTGAAGCCCGGAATTGTGGAAGGAGACCGTGACATTATCACTGGAAAATTTATTAAACTTGTTGCCATTAACGACACTACCGTGGGCCAGGCGTTGGCCACCACCCATGATTTTAAATCTTACACACCTATTACGCCTTTTCAGAAAATCCACCACTACAAAGCGGTGCTCGACAACAGTTTTATATTGGGCAATGGAAGCTTAAAAGCGATATTTGGCTTCCAGAAAAACCAACGTCAGGAATATGCCGACATTTTGAATGAAAATCAATACGGGCTGTATTTTTCGCTTAACACCGTTACCTACGACATACGTTATATACTTCCTGAATATCACGACCTTAGTATTTCGATTGGAATAAATAACATGGTTCAAAACTCCCAAAACAAGGGAACTGAATTTCTCATTCCCAAATACAATTAAATAGAAACCGGGGCATTTATCATTGCAAAAAAGACCCTCAACCGATTCGACATCAGTAGCGGAGTGCGCTTTGATCTGCGCGATGAGCATAGCCGGGATTTGTATGTAAATGCACACGGCGAGCACGTAGTTAACTCCGAATCCGGTGCCATTCACCAATTCACCGCATTTAAGAATACCTTTTCATGAATATCAGGTAGATTGGGTGCCAACTATCAGATTTCTGAGAAAGTGTTTACAAAACTCAACCTGTCAAGGGGATTTCGGGCTCCCAAGATTGCCGAACTGGCATCAAATGGTGTAAACGAAGGCAGCCTGAATTTTGTGATTGGAGTGCCAACCTTAAAACCCGAATATAGTTTACAACTGGACTATGCACTGAGGCTGAATTCAAAACACGTTTCTGCCGAACTGGATTTGTTCAGTAATAACGTCAGCAATTACATCTTCCAGCGAAAGTTTGAAAGTGCATCAATTGGCTATTCCATTACCGATGGCTACAGTACATTTAAATATGCATCGGAAACGCAAATTTATCCGGAGGTGAAGTCACGTTCGATATCCATCCCCACCCTTGGGATTGGCTGCATTTCGAAAATACGTTTTCGTATGTGGTAGCCGTGCAGAAAAATCAGCTGGATTCAACCAGATACCTGCCTTTTACGCCTGCGCCAAAATTAACATCGGAACTTAAGACAACGACGAAAAAACTTGGGAAACACCTTTCAAATGATTACTTCAAAATTGATCTGGAAAATTATTTCGCTCAAAATAAAATCAGTTCTGCATTCAATACCGAAACAACAACACCGGGTTATACCTTACTAAATGTGGGCTTAGGTGCTGATTTTGCGCGAAAAAACAAGACACTTTTTTCATTGTATGTCAGCATCAACAACCTGAACGATGTGGCCTATCAAAGCCATTTAAACCGGTTGAAATATGCCGACGTCAATCACCTTACAGGAAGAACGGGTGTTTTTGAGATGGGCAGGAACATCAGCTTTAAGCTGATTATCCCAATCAATCTAAGCCCTGAAAACACTGGCCTGTAGTGAATTGTTCAGTGGTATTTAATTTACCGGTAGGTCAAAGCATTTCACCACAAAATTCATGTTAGACAATTCTAAATAACAAATAGCATTTGTCATAAACTGAAAACAACCGTACATTTGCACGTCATTCTTCCGGTATTTCCATTTAAAAAAATAGGAAATATTGGAACAAACGAATAGGCATTAATCAATTGCAGCCAATAATAATTACAAGGAATGAAACATATTTTATCTCTTATAGTGGTCATTTTACCCATTCTGGGAATAAGTCAATCACTGGAGTATCCTATCGCTGAGAAGCAAACTGTTGTGGATACATTTTACCAAACACCTGTTTATGATGACTACAGGTGGCTTGAAGATGCCAATAATGAGAAAACAAAAAATTGGATTGAACATGAGAATGATCTCACCAACAAGACATTGCGAAAAGAAGGATGGAGTTTTAACTCAAAAATCGCTATCGACAAATATTCTTACACCCGTTACGACAACCCCATCAAGCAACGTGATTATTACTTTACGTATGCCTATTATAACGATGTGAGCAATCCGGCACTTTTCTACAAGAAATTCATGAGAGACCAATTTACCGTACTCGTCGATCCTAGTTTTATCTCTGCAAAAGACAACATCATCCTCAAAACCCACTCCGTATCGATGGATTCAAAATACCTGGCCTATTCGTTTGGCAGAAACGGAAGCGATTGGAGTGAAATCATGGTGGTGAACCTGAAAACAGGTGTGTTTAAAAAAGATCATCTTGAAAACATTAAGTTTTCGGATATTGCCTGGAGAGGCGATGGTTTTTACTACTCCAAATATCCACAACAAGGGTTGGAACAAACCACCGGGCAGGAGGTATACTATCATCAGTTGGATACCGATCAATCGGAAGACAAACTCATTTTCAGAAGACAAAACAATCCAACTGCAGAATTCGCGGCATACACCACCTCCGACGAGCGTTTTCTGATCATACATGAAACTGATAAAGTAAATGAATTATATAATATTTTCTATATCGACTTTAATGAGGCAAATCCTGCAATAAAGCCTTTGTTGACGAGATTAAAATTTGGTGAAAACCTGAATGTGTTGGACAATCAGGGTGATGAACTGATCGCCAAGACCTTTAAAGGTAACAACAACGGAATGATCGTAAAAATCAACCCAGCCAGTCCTAGAGAATGGAAAACGGTGGTTCCCGAATTCAGTGTCGCTCTGCTGACAGAAGTCAAATTGTTGAATGACAGGTTTATTGCCATCTATCAAGTGAACAGAAAACAGCAAATCATCTTTTTCGATTACGATGGCAAAGTATTGCACTCTTTTTTATTGCCATTTGGATTTTCTGCAAATGGGTTCAATGGTGAGAAAACCGATAAGAAATTACTTTTTTCCTACTCGGGCTACACACAACCTAAAACAGTATATGTTTTTGACACAGAAACATTTGATATGGAACCTCTTGGATCCACCATTGTAAACTACGATTACACCCAGTTTGAAACCAAAGAGCTGGAATATGAATCAAAAGACGGAACAGTGGTTCCCCTATTTCTGGTTTACAAAAAGGGGATCGAACTAATGGGCAACAATCCAACATTATTGAATGCATATGGAGGATTCGGAGCGATTGAAAGGCCCTCGTTTGATCCGGGTATTGTTCATTTTTTGCTCAATGACGGAATCTTTGCTTATGCAAACATCCGAGGAGGTGGTGATAATGGCAAAAATTGGGCATTGAATGGCAGGGGCACAAAGAAACAAAATTCGTTCGACGATTTTATTGCAGCGGCTGAATATCTCATCAACAACAAATACACAAGTCCTGATAAACTGGCTATTACGGGTGGTTCAAACGGCGGTTTGGTTGTTGGCGTTGCCATGACCCAACGCCCTGAATTGTTTAAAGTGGCCGTTCCCGTGGTGGGGCCCATGGATATGATTCGGTTCGAGAATTTCACCATTGGTCATTTCCATGCAAACGAATATGGAACGGTAAAGGATACTACCGGTTTTAATAATTTACTCGCTTATAGTCCGTTGCATAACATCCGCGAAGACGTAAATTATCCGGCGACTTTGATAATGACCTCAGAAAATGACGACCGCGTACCACCATTCCATTCATACAAATTTGCAGCCCGGTTGCAAAACAGAAAGGCACAGAAAAATCCAATTCTGCTGAGGGTTGAGAAAGGGGCTGGTCATTATGGTGCTGAAGGAAACTTTCTAAGAATACTCAAGGAAAAAGCGGATATGTACGATTTTATATTGTACAATCTGATGAAAAACTAAACAAAGGCCAATATGAGATTGGCCTGGCGGTTTCACATGAAATCGTTTCGGTTGCAATCTACTCGCCTCAAAAGCATACCTTTGCCACAAATCCTTATTTGAGGGATTCACCATAAATTTTATTCAAGATGACCTTTTCAGATATAGGAGTTAGCGAAGAACTAAAACATGCACTAAAATTCAACAAGATTTACAATCCTACGGCTATCCAAATTCAAGCCATACCTGCCATTTTAACAACCACAAATGATTTAGCGGCTGTGGCTCAATCCGGTACAGGAAAAACAGCCGCTTTTTCGTTGCCCATCCTCCAAACCATCGATCCCAAATCGCATCAAATACAAGCATTGGTGCTGGTTCCCACCCGCGAATTGGGTCAGCAGGTAGCTCGAGAGTTTTTCTTGTTTTCCAAATTCATGCCCCGTGTTTTTGCCGAAGCGGTGTATGGCGGTACTCCCATCGACGACCAGATTGAAAAGCTGAAACGGCCTACACATGTAGTAGTGGCGACACCTGGCAGGTTGATCGATTTACTTAACAGAAAAGCCCTCAGCCTCGATCACCTGAAGTACCTGATTCTGGATGAAGCCGATGAGATGATCAGCATGGGATTTAAATCCGAAATAGATGAAATTTTGAAATCGTGTATGCCGGAGGTCAGAAAACTGCTGTTTACGGCCACCCTGGCGGGGGATGTCAGAAAACTCGTCAACGAATATCTGTCGAACGAAGTGACCGAAATACGCATCAACGAAAAGGAATTGGTAAATCAAAACATTGAAAACCTGTATATTGTCTATCCACAAGGGTTAAAACTCGATACGCTGAAATCATTTCTATTGGAACGACCTGATCAGCGGGGGATCCTGTTTTGCCGCACCAAGATTGCTGCCAAACGGTTATCGAAACAGTTGGCCGGATTTGTGGTAGCCACCGATGCTATTCACGGCAATCTGAACCAGGAATCGCGCGAAAAAGTGCTGCGTGGATTTAAAAATCACCGGATCAATTTACTGGTGGCTACCGACATTGCAGCCAGGGGGATCGATGTAAAGAATCTGGATTATATTATTCACTACCGCCTGCCCGAAAACATGGAACAATATACACACCGCAGCGGAAGAACGGCACGTGCCGGAAAATCAGGTGTTTCGGTCAGTTTTGTGCAAAAGGAGGAGTTAAATGAGATCAAGTCGCTGGAGACCAAGCTTAATATTCAATTTTCTGCCCTGGAAGTCACCATCGTACCTGAAACCCAAAATGGCCCACCCATCACCATTTTTATGAATATGGGTACAGCCCAGGATTTCGACAACGTCAGCCTGAAAGATTTTCTCGTGGAAGAAGCCGGCCTCGATCACGCTGAAATAAGGAATGTAGTAGTAGAAGAACACCGTTCACATTTTGATGTACCTGAAAAGTACCATGTTCAGATTATCGCCAACCTCAACGGTTTCAAACGTTCGCATAGAAATATCCGACTGTCGCTCACCAATAGCAACGCTAAACGGCATCTACTATAATCTAAACATGAAAATTACAGAATATGAAACAGTTTAAAAAAATAGCCGTTTTGGGCGGTACAGGTAAGGCTGGCCGATATGTCATCAAACGGTTGCTAGAAAAGGGATATCAGGTAAAAGCACTAACCAGAAACCCTGTAAAACTTACCCAAAGCAGCCCATCGCTGGAAATTATCCAGGGTGATGCCCGCGATGCAGAAACCATCCACTTATTGCTCAAAGGTTGTGATGCTGTAATCAGCACCATCGGCCCAACGATGAATACCCCGGACACCTGTAGCATTGCCACGGGCCACGTAATAGAAGCTGCGAAAAGAAACCATATAAAACGGTACATTGAACTCGCAGGTTTGGCCATTGATACACCAACTGACCGAAAAGGATTCAAAACAAAACTTGTTGTCAGTATCATGAAACTTTTTGTTCCCACAATCATTGCCGACAGACAAAAAGCATATGGACTTTTATCAAGCAGCGATCTTGACTGGACACTGGTCCGCTCCTCGATAATTGAGTTAACCGACACGCACCGGGACATTAAAACAAGCCTGTCAGATAGTCCGGGCCACAGGATCAGTGCCACCGACCTGGCTAACTTTCTGGTGGAAGAGCTGACTGATGAACAGTTTATCAGGAAGGCCCCTTTTATTTCAAGTTAACCCATTTTGCATTGATGTATTTCAAAGTACCATGCGCTCTAACCCCAAGACAGACCTCTATGTTGATAGCTTACACAGTTACTTTTAAAAATAGCGCAGACTGACCTCCGCGCTATTTTTCGTTAAAAGCGGGTAAGTTGGTTCCCGAATAATAGAATAAGTTGTATATTTCGACAATTTTTCAAAAATCGTTACCGATGAAACCTGCGAAAGAGAATTCGAAAATACCTTTAAGAGAAAAAACCTCCAAAACAAAAAAGGTTCTTTTTCCAATTGTCGGTATTGGCGCGTCGGCCGGTGGGCTGGAAGCATTGGAGCAGTTTTTGGGTCATGTGCCCGAAAACAGCGGAATGGCCTATGTAGTTATCCAGCATCTGGATCCGACACATAAGGGAATGCTGCCCGAGTTACTTCAGCGAATTTCAAAAATGAAGGTGCATCAGGTGAAAGACCGCATGAGGGTGAGCCCAAATTTTGTATATGTGATCCCGCCGAACAAAAGCATGTCAATATCCAAGGGAGTGCTTCATTTGGCCGATCCGATTGAAATCAGAGGACTGCGGCTTCCCATCGATTTTTTTATGCGATCCCTGGCTATCGACCTGCGTGAACGTGCTATCGGCGTGGTGCTTTCAGGCATGGGCTCCGATGGCAGTTTGGGACTGAGCGCCATAAAAGAAACGAATGGAATTGTGTTGGTACAAGATCCTGCTACGGCGAAATTCGACAGCATGCCCCGCAATGCAATCGAATCGGTGAAAGTAGACATCGTAGCTCCCTCCAGTGAGTTACCTCTAAGTCTTATGAAACTCATGCAGCAGATTCCCGGTTCTGAATCAACTCAAACTTTTGAACCCCAGGATAAAAATTCACTCGATAAAATCATTGCTCTGCTAAGGACCAAGACCGGAAACGATTTTTCTCTGTACAAAAAAAATACACTGTATCGCCGTATCGAACGACGGATGGGCATTCATAAAGTGGATAAAATAGCTTCGTATGTCAATTTTTTGAACCAAAACCCCAAAGAAGTGGATATTCTCTTCAAAGAGTTGATGATTGGCGTAACTAATTTTTTTCGTGATGCACCGGTGTGGGAAAAGTTGAAAGAGTCAGTACTTCCGGATTTGATTGCCTACCTCCAGGAGGGTTCTATTTTAAGGGCATGGGTAGCGGGTTGTTCAACCGGGGAAGAGGCCTATTCATTGGCTATCGTGTTTAAAGAAACACTCGAAAAAATCAGGCCTGGCGAAGGTATTATGTTACAGATTTTTGCTACCGATCTCGATAATGAAGCCATTGAAACTGCCAGAAGAGGTGTTTTTCCTGCAAACATTACCGTGGATGTATCCGCTGAACGACTGAAGCGCTTTTTTACTGTCCAGGATGAGAATTATCGAGTTAACACAGAAATCAGGGAAATGGTTGTGTTTGCCCAGCACAATATTATCATGCACCCGCCATTTACCAAACTTGATATCCTGACCTGCCGTAATCTTTTGATTTATATGGATTCGGAGCTGCAAAAAAAATTACTTGGACTCTTTTATTACAGCATGAACCCTGAAGGTTTTATGCTGCTTGGCAGCTCTGAAACGCTCGGGTCGCAAAGCCACCTTTTTGTACCGGTAGAAAATAAATTAAGGATTTACAAGCGCTACCATAAAGCTGCCGAATTGCCCGAATTGTACGATTTTCCTTCCTCATTTTCCCGATCAAAGCCAACCCAACCGGATCAAAAAGACCCATTTAAATCATCAGAAAATATTGAGGAAGTTGCTGATAAATTGTTACTCCAACACTTTTCACCGCCAGGGGTTTTGGTGGACGAAAATGGAGATATTATTTATATCAGCGGTCGTACGGGAAAATATCTTGAGCCGGCAGTCGGAAAAGCCAACCTGAACATTTTAGCCATGTTACGCACAGGATTGCGCACTGAATTTTCAATTGCATTTCGCCAGGCGATTTTAAAAAAGGAAATGGTGGTTTTACACCACCTCAAAGTAGGTACAAACGGTGGTACACAGAACCTGAACATTACCATTAAATGGATTGATAAACCAGACATAGTAAAGGGCATGCTGATGATTATCTTTACTGATTTGCCACTGGATCCTGCCATTAAACTTAAGGCAAGAAAAGGATTGAAAACCATTGACAGTATTAAGCAATCGGAGTTGGAAGAAGAGTTGCAACATACCCGTGAGGAGATGCAAAATTCCATGGAAGAAATGCAATCGGCACAGGAAGAATTGAAATCAACCAATGAAGAATTGCAATCGACCAATGAAGAACTACAATCAACCAATGAAGAATTGACCAGTTCAAAAGAGGAAATGCAAAGCCTGAATGAAGAATTGCAAACCGTAAATGCTGAATTGCAATCGAAGATCCATGATTACATGAGTGTGAACAATGACATGAAAAACCTGCTCAACAGCACCGATATTGCCACTTTGTTTCTCGACAAGGATATGAATATCAGAAGATATACCCCACAGGCTACCAAGATTTTCAAACTGATTAAAAGCGATATTGGCCGCCCATTTACCGACCAGGTTTCCGATCTGATTTATCCCGAATTGGCTGAAGATGCCAACGAAGTATTAAAAACCCTGGTTTTTATTAAAAAACAAATCCCTACCAAAGACGAACGTTGGTTTTCCATACGCATCATGCCTTACCGTACGTTCGATGATAAAATTGACGGATTGGTGATCACTTTCTTCAACATCACCGATTTGAAACTGATGGAAACAAAATTGACTGAAAATGAACAGATGCATCAACTGATCCTGAATTCATCCTCAGATTTAATCGTTAAATTATCAGCCAATTGGAACATACTGGAATTTAATCACGAAGCAGAAAAGTTCTTCGCGAGTAAACGTGATGAGGCAATTGGACAAAATTTTATCAAGCTATTCATCCCCGGAAAGCTACAAAAAAAGACTGAAAAAGTCTTCCATAAAATGCTCCGGGAAAAAGTGAATGCTATAAATAAAATGGAGGTAATAGTAGCCGAAGGGAAGTTGCACGAAGTGGAATGGTCAGTAAATGTGCTGCTCAATAGTTTAAATGTTGCCACCGAAATGATTTTGATTGCTAAAATATAAAAGCTCAGTGCCAGACCTCTATAGTTCTTATTACAATCGGGGTTTGGCTTATAAATACTTTAATTTCATTGAACTAAAATACATAGCCATGATGAATGAAGATGATGATTTAACAGATGCCCGGTTGCTGCGCAAGAAAGCAGAAGAAAAACTGAAGGAAAATCAAAAAAAAACAACCTCCACCGCGACAAATAGCGATGTAGAAAGGCTCGTTCATGAACTTCAGGTACACCAGATTGAACTGGAAATGCAGAACGAAGAGTTGCGACAGGCAAATGAAAGAGCAGAGGCCGCGCTTAAAAAATACACCATGATGTACGATTTGGCTCCTATGGGCTATTTTACACTCGATCTCAATGGGCGTATCTGTGAGTTGAATTTTACCGGGGCCGAAATACTTGGTGACAGGCGGTTTAGCCTGATAGGAAGCAACTTTAAGTTATTCGTGTCTGAGGAAACGCTTCCTACATTTAATCATTTTTTAAGGGCAGTTTACATGGGCACTTCAAAAGAATCGTGCGAAGTCATGATCGGGAGCGATGATAAACATTTATGCCGGGCCTACATGGAAGCCATCGTTACCGGCGACAAGGCCAAGTGCCTTGTATCTGTTGTCGATATTACTGCCTTTGCAAAATAATTAATGCAAGAAAATGATCCCATAAGTAACATTTGTTATTAAAGTGCAACTCAATGCAAGTAACGGTAACTCGAAAAAAAGTAATATTCTCTCCTGACCCATCCAGGATAATTGCCCGTTTTTTGCATGTAAATGACGAAAGATCGGCTGACATCATCAGGATGGTATTGGCAATGCCCGAACAGGAAGTTAAGATTACCATGAACCAGTTACTGCGTGGTTATTCGCAACGACATCGGAATATTTCCCGGATTTTCGAGAAACATTTTGCCAAACTGGCACCGATCTTTGAAAAAATTGAAGTGAATGAAGAAGATTTAAGTATCTCACAAAAAGCATTGATAGGATCTTATTTTACAATGGAATATTCCATTGAATCGGCTGCTTTTTTTAATCCTTCTATAGTAGAAAGTCCAGATCAATCAGAATTAAGATCCTATGAAAAAAGGGTGATTTTTAGTTTCCGGGCTACCGGTGAAGGGCATATCTCATCCATTGTTTTCCGTTCAGGCATCCTCGACAAGAATAATAACCTGACTCTGGAACCTGTTGGCAAAATGCTGGCCGAAGCAGAAGTAATTAAACGGCATGTTTACACAAAAAAATCGTTTCAGGAAAAAATAGATGACATGCAAGCACAGGCAATCATTGATATTCCTGAAACATTGGAAAAACAAGAGACGATGCAAATAAAGGGAAATGCTCTGTCTCCCGCTGTCGTTGGTAAGCCGAATAAAAAGTCTGTTAAAGTAAAACCCGTCTCCCCTGCTTTTATCCTGGATAAACTGGGCGACAGCTTTACATATGGCGAATTGATGAAGAACCTGGAAATAGCGAGAAAAGGTTCTAATCTCTCAGAAGATCAATTAAAAATAATACAACAGATGATGTGGCTTGCCTCCTCGCACTACGACATCGATTTTTCTATCGATTCCGCCATCTCCGAAAGGGTCATTTTCCCCATATCAGCCACAGAGCAAAAAGGTATCGAAGATGCCCGTTTTGTTAAATTTACCGATGATGATGGCGAAATAACCTATTATGCTACTTACACAGCATATGATGGAATGGCTATTCTGCCGAAGTTAATTATGACAAAAGACTTTTATCATTTCAAAATTATACCCATTAATGGTGAAATTGCCCAAAACAAGGGCATGGCACTATTTCCCCGGAAAATAAAAGGCAAGTACGCCATGCTTTGCAGGATTGATGGTGTTAACAATTATATTGCGTATTCAGATAGTATTAATATCTGGCACGAGGCAAAAATCATACAGAAACCCAAATACTACTGGGAATTGGTGCAAATAGGTAATGCCGGATCTCCTATTGAGACCAAAGACGGTTGGTTGGTTATAACACATGCGGTAGGTTCGATGCGCGAATATACGCTCGGAGCTACACTGTATGATCTTGATAATCCCGAGAAAGAAATAGGCCGGTTGGTAGAACCATTAATGGTGCCAAATGAAGTAGAAAGGGAAGGCTATGTTCCGAACGTAATTTATTCGTGCGGTTCACTCATTCATGACGATGAACTGGTTATCCCTTACGCGATGTCGGATTATGCCTCTACATACGCTACCGTTAAAATAAAAGAACTGCTGGAGGTGCTGAAAAATTCTTCAAAACAGGTATAGAACGCTTAAAAACTGGCTGGTAACAGAACTGAATTCAACACCCGATAGCCCGGTTCACCAGTTCACCTGGAAACATCTTGTTTTTTCTCTCAAGGATTTACCTTTTAGCCAGAAAGGATAAATCTGTGAAATATGTAAACTTTTCACAAAAAAGTGTAATAAAATCAGAAGACATCTGACCTAATTTTATCAAAATTAATACTAAACGCAAAAACTTATTAAAATGGAAGATGTCTTAACACCCGAACAATGGAATGATCTCAGGATCGAATTAAAACAAAAGCACCCCGAACTTAAAGACGCAGATCTACCTTATTATGAAGCGGAAGAAGAGGATATGTTAAGTATGATTGACTATACGCTCCAAATGTATAAGGATGGAACGGATCATATTAATCATGCAGTGAGCACTTATAGCTGCTAAAACATGCTGATAAACCCATAAGAATAATCAAATTGATAAACCCCCAAAAGGGCGTTTGGGAATTGTATTATTATTTATTGTTGTTCAGAAAGTTGTTCTATATCAAAAGTTGGTAAAAAAGCGGTCAAACTGCCAACCATTAGTTGACTTATAACGTCAATACACATTATCGTTGAAAATGAATTAATTTAAATCAACTTTATGCGAAAATCAGGAACCAATATCACAACATCCATTAATCAATTCAGTGTTTGTTATGACGATCAAGGACCGGAAGGGGCTCCGGTGATCATTTTCATTCATGGCTTCCCGCTAAATAAATCGATGTGGGACAAGCAAATACAAGCATTAAAGAATGATTTTCGCGTAATTGCATACGACATCCGCGGATTTGGAAAATCCGGCTCTGGAGAACAGAATTTGTCCATAGAACTTTTCGTGAACGATTTGCTCACCTTTATGGATGAGCTAAATATTGATAAATCAATATTGTGCGGCTTCTCAATGGGCGGATACATTGCACTCAATGCGATAGAAAACCACCCGAACCATTTTAATGCACTCATCCTCTGCGATACGAACTGTACTGCCGATATGCCCGAAGCAAAAGAAAACAGGATGAAAGCCATTGAAAATATCAGGCTTAACGGGTTGGAAAAATATGCTGATGAAAGCCTGAAGAAACTTTTTACCCCAGAATCGTTCTCAACAAACCAGGCAGCAATTGCCGCCGCAAGCGTCATGATAATGAATACCCCCAAACAAATTATTTACAATACCTTGTATGCCCTGGCAAATCGTGAAGAAACCTGCCACAAACTTCATGATATAAAAATACCGGTGCTCATCCTCGTTGGTAAAGGTGACATCATTACTCCTCCGGAAGCAGCAAAATTGATGCATGAAAAAATCAATGGTTCAACTTTGCATATTATTGATCATGCTGGCCACTTAAGCAATATGGAGAATCCTGATGAATTCAACAATCAGGTAACAATGTTTGCAGCACAGGTTAAATCTAACTAACCTGATCATCAGAAAGTCAACAACTGCGGGCTAACATGTCTAATCAACACTGGATTTTTAATGCCTGAAAAAGCAAAACAGCCTGTTAAAATTTTAAAAATAAAAATTGCCCCGAAGTAATTATTATTGTACTATCTTTATCGTCGCAGGTCAATTTTGTTTCATTTATCATCATCTGTTTTTTGCTGTTTATGATCATAGATTCATAGAAACTCCTAACCATATCAACAATTTGCTGTCATGGATACAGTTAATAAGCGTGAAATGATTGCCCATTTAATCAACGAGGGTGAAAAAGACAGTGCGGTTCAATTGCTTTTGGAATGGTCGACCGAAACCAGTTTTAAAGAGGTAATATTTAATGTATTAGAACCCGTGTTAACGGAGTTGGGCCAACTCTGGATGCGTGGCAAGATTTCACTCGCTCATGGATATATAAGTGGAAAAGTGGCCGAAGAATTTTACCTGATGGCTGCCAGGGATCAGGAATTTAATTTATCGCGAAACCAACATCAGGGCACCGTGGTACTTGGAAACATTGAAGATGATTTCCACCCCCTGGGCCGTCGCTTAGTAAATATTTACGCGCGGTCGGCAGGCTGGAAAATCATTGATTTGGGCACTGATATACCTGCAGAACACTTTATTGAAAAAGCCATTGAAAACAAGGCAGATATTATTGCCGTTTCGGCCATGATGTTTACAACAGCAAAAAACATCATTAAAGTAAGGCAGGAACTTGACAAGAACTCATTATCAGGGAAAGTGATGCTGGCAGTTGGTGGTGCGGTTTTCAAACTCAGACCCGAATTGGTGACCGAAATTGGTGGCGATGGCACAGCAGATACGGCTATCGGTGCATCCGATTTGTTTGAGACACTTTTAAAGCAGAAAATGTCTGATTTCTAATCCTGAAAACCTATGAACAGTTTAGAAAGAATTTTGGCAGCAGTTTCGGGTGATGATACCGACTATCAGCCATTTACCTTATTGCTCTCATTGTATGGTGCAAGTTTAATTAAAAGTGATACAACAGCCCACTACCGGGATGCGGCACTTTGGTACAAAGGTCAGCGAGCTGTTATTGACACGTTCGATCCCGATATCGTAATCACACCGTTTTCATTCCCCATCGAAGCAGAAGCCTTTGGCAGCGAGTTGGTGTTTCTCGATCATTATGGACCTAATGTAAAAAAGCCCATCATCACCGAGCTCTCTCAAATTGATCAGTTGACTGTACCTGATCTTGAACTATCACCCTCCATTCAGTTTTTTTTGAAATGCACCAATTTTTTATCAGATGACTTTAGAGGAAACAAAGCCATTGCATCGCCTATACATTCACCCGCGGATATTCCAGCCTTACTCATGGGTATCGAAATGTGGATCGACACCCTGCTTTTTCATCCAAAAGAAGTTGAAAAAATCATGGAAAAAACCGTTGAGCATTTTGTTCAATTTGGAAATGAATTAATCGAAAGTGGTGCGACTTTTTTAGTTGTTCCGGTCAATTTTACTACCCCTATGATCATTACCGAAAAAATATTTAACCACCTGCTTCCGTATCTTGCAAATGCCTTCCGTCAGATTAAGGGCCCCATCGTAATCCACAATGGGGGCAGCAAATTAATGCCTTTCATTCATTATTTTGCAAAACTACCCAATGTGATCGCATTTGTATTAGAACCAACAGAAAGCTTCGATGAAGCCCGGCAAATTATTGGAGATCAGGTGGTGTTAATGGGGAACATTGATGGCCCGGGTTTATTGAACTATACCAAAGAGAAAGCACAGGAAATTACTTTGAAAATTTTAAACAACCGCAAAGCGGATAAGCACTTTATTTTTGCCACATCAAATGCCGACATTCCTTATGATACTCCTATCGAAACCATTCAAACCGTGGTAGATACAATCCGAAATTTTAATAAGTATTAACACATGCATCCAAACCTGGTAATCATAGCGTGCAGCATTTTTAAATACGAACTGGAGCTCCTGAAAAGCAAAGGCAAGATTGATATTCCTGTAGTTTACCTCAACTCCATGCTTCACATGTACCCCAAAGAGCTTCAGGTACTTTTGGATGCCAAAATTGAAGAATACAAAAATTTCAAAATCATCCTGATGTTTGGCGATTGCCATGCCCGCATGCTTGATTACGAAAATAACCAAAATATTCGGAGGACACCCGGTTTGAATTGCTGCGAAATACTTCTTGGCAATGAAAAGTACAAACAATTGAGAAAGGAGGGTGCTTTTATTTTGTTACCAGAGTGGGCCGAACGTTGGAAAGAAGCCTTTGTAGACTATATGGGGTTTAAAACACCGAAAACAGCCAGACCATTCATGAATGAGATGCATAAAAAAATTGTCTATGTGGACACCGGATTTCTGAAACAAAACACACACCTTTTCGAGGAAATATCAGATTTCCTTGGTCTTCCACTTGAGATTTACACTAGTTCGATTGATGAATTAGAAGCAGTATTGGATCGCCTTATGATAGAATCAGCTAAATGAAAAATGCGTAGAATGGAAGATAAAGCATATACCCATCTTTTTAATGATATTTTAGGCAAGACCCTGCAATTGTCAGAAAACCCAAGCCAATTTGGAGAATACCTGACACAACAAATACGTGAATTGATAGGTGCCCGTATCATCATCATCGCGGTAGTAGACGAAGCCCACCCATCGAAAATATTTAGTGTCTTTCCGGTCAGAAAAACTGAGTGGGCAAATCAAAACATGGTGCTTAATTTGATTATGCTTTCTTTTGATTTTGAAACCATTCAATATTTACAATCAGCAACCTGCCCTGAAAACATTGCACTCCTACTAAAAAGTCTGGAAATCGATAATGCAATTGCCATTCCGTTGATCGCAGCAAACAGGAAAGTTGGATCGATATTGCTGCTCGATATCATGGATTTAAATGGAATTGAATCAATCATGAGTTTATTGACCCGTCTTTCGGGTGTATTTGCCCTGGTGATCCGAAATTCCAACTTTTATCAAACAATGGAAAACCAGGTGATCGGCAGAACCATTGAACTAAAAAAGCGCAACAATGAGCTGTTGGAACGCGAACAGGAATTAATTCGATTCAATGAAGAATATGAAGTTTTAAATGAAGAGCTGACCGAAAACATCAACAAGACAGAAGAAATCAATAAACAATTAGTTGAAGCAATACATAGAGCAGAGAAGAGCGAATTACAAGCCAGAGACATTCTGCAAACTGCCATGGACGGATATTGGGCTGTTGATTTACAAGGAAGGATTAAGGATACGAATGAAATATCCTGTAAAACACTCGGCTATTCAAGGGACGAATTGCTGAACATGAACATAGCTGACATTGTTTCAGCAGTAACAAAAGATGAAATAAAAACACACTTTGAAAAAATACTAAAAAAGGGTGAGGATAGGTTTGAGTCAAAGCTCCGACGCAAGAACGGACAAATAATAAAGGTTGAATTAAGTGCCAAAATGCGGCCTACTCAAAATTTGATAGTGGCATTCTTTCACGACATCACCAAAAGAAAACAAGCTGAAGAAACACTGAGGAAAAGCGAGGCTCTGTACCGCAATTTGGTGGAAGAGTTGCCTGATGGAGTATACAAGAGCACTCATGATGGAAAATTTGTTGATGTCAACCCGGCAATGGTGAGTATGCTGGGGTATTCAGGCAAAGAGGAACTGATGGCCATCGATATTAAAACACAGCTATATTTTAGTATTGAAGACCGCGAAAGTGTGGTATTACAGGAAAAATATAAAGAAACGGGCGTCTACCGAATGAAAAAAAAAGACGGCTCGGAGATTTGGGTCGAAGACCATGGATGGCTAAACTTCGATAAAAAATCGAATATCCTGTATCATGAAGGAATTATGCGTGATGTCACCGAACGCAGACGGGCCGAACTGGATCTCCAAAATAAAAATGAAGAACTGAATATAAAAAACACGTTTATTCAAACAATACTCGATAACCTCCCAATCGGATTGTCATTGCATGATATTCACCAGGGTGAAACCATTTATATGAATAAAAAATTTGAAGAAATATACGGCTGGGCATCCAATGAAATTAAGACTGTTGACTTGTTTTTTGAAAAAGTTTATCCTGATGAAACATATCGTCAACAAATCATGAACAGGGTAATGGCCGATATCAATTCAGGCGACCCTAAACGAATGCATTGGGAAAACAATTTGATTACGGGGAAAGATGGCTCGCAGAGAATTGTTAATTCTGTCAATATCCCTTTGACAGAACAAAATACAATGGTTTCAACGGTGATGGATATTACAGAGCTTCATCATATCCAGAATGATTTAAAACAAGCCAAAGAAAAAGCCGAAGAAAGTGACCGTTTAAAATCGGCCTTTCTGGCCAACATGTCGCACGAAATCCGTACACCCATGAACGGCATTTTAGGCTTTGCTCAATTGTTAAAAGAACAGAATCTGACTGGAAATCAGCAAAAAGAGTATATCCGCATCATTGAAAAAAGCGGTGTACGCATGCTCAATATCATCAACGACATTGTCGATATTTCGAAGATTGAATCGGGACAAATGAAAGTTCATCTTACTGAAACCAATGTGAACGATCAACTTGAATACCTCCATCATTTCTTCAAAACAGAAGCGGAAAACAATGGATTGCAACTATACATAACAAATAACCTGCCTAAGAACGAGGCAACCATTGTTACCGACCGCGAAAAACTCTATGCCATCCTGACCAATTTAATTAAAAACGCGATTAAATATACCAACGAAGGATCCATAGAATTTGGCTGCAAAACAGTACAGATGGTTCATGAACCATCTGTTCATGAACCATCTGTTCATGAATCATCTATTCATGAATCATCGATACAGTTTTATGTAACCGACACTGGCATCGGGGTTCCAAAAGACAGACAGGAAGCCATCTTCGATCGCTTTATTCAGGCTGATATCGCTGATAAAATGGCACGACAAGGCGCAGGCCTGGGTCTGTCCATTTCGAAAGCCTATGTCGAAATGATGGGCGGCACAATGTGGGTAGAGAGCCAGGAAAAAGTTGGGAGTACTTTTTATTTCACACTTCCGTACCAACCAGTAACAAATGAAGAGCAACCCATCAAAAACGAACTATTGGCAGACCAAGAGGTGATTCAGAAAGAGCCTGGTGTGCCAAGATTGAAAATAGTTATTGCAGAGGACGATGACGCATCCACCGAATACATGTCAATACTGCTTCAGAAGTTCGTAAAAGAAATAATCAAGGTAAAAACCGGGACACAAGCGGTTGAAGCCTGCCTCAACCATCCGGATATTGATTTGGTACTCATGGACATTAAAATGCCCGAAATGGATGGTTATGAAGCCACGAGGCAAATCCGTAAATTCAACACCAAGGTTCGCATTGTTGCACAAACAGCAAATGCCTTTACTGGTGATAAAAATAAAGCGATCGAAGCCGGCTGCGATGATTACCTCTCAAAACCAATCAAGAAAGAAGAATTATTAAATTTGATTGAAAAGTCCCTCAATAAATAAACTACTAAGGTTAACTCTTCCTAAAAAACGCAAAATGACCTTCATTTAATTTTTATGATCTCCTTTAAAAGCAAGATCATGGCCGAATAATCAATCGCGGAATACTGATTAAGGTAACAGCTATGGTCGAAAATTCTGTTAATCACGTATTAAGAAACTAAGTTAAGTAAAAGGAAAAGAAATTTTTACTACTTTTGCCGCCGATTACACGTGGAGGTATCAGTCGGAAATTTCCGGCATTGAACAGTTACAATTACCTGCCAACGTGTGCTTTTCATGAACACAAAAATTAATGACCACTTTTAAATCACTCGGATTGTCGGACGAAATACTCCAGGCAATCGAAAAATTGGGGTTTGAAACCCCTACCCCTATCCAGGAAAAAACCATTCCTATTCTACTGGAAAACGAAAACGACCTCATTGGTCTTGCACAAACCGGAACGGGAAAAACAGCCGCTTTTGGGCTTCCCATTATCCAGAAAATTACCGAATCAAAAGATACCCAGGCACTTATTTTAAGTCCTACACGTGAACTCTGCATGCAGATCGCCAAAGACCTGAAATCATATGCCAAGAATTCAGATAAAATAAATATCGTGGCAGTATATGGCGGTGCCAGCATCGTGGGCCAGGTGGCCGAATTGCACCGGGGAGCCCAGATTGTGGTGGGAACTCCCGGCAGGTCACTTGACTTAATCAACCGTAAAAAGCTACTCGTTAACAATATCCGCTTTTTAGTTCTCGACGAAGCCGATGAAATGCTCACCATGGGCTTTAAAGATGAACTGGACGGTATCCTTGAAACCACACCAAAAGAAAAACAAACACTGCTTTTTTCGGCCACCATGCCGCAGGATATCGTGAGGATTTCAAAAACATACATGAACAAACCCATTGAAGTATCGGTGGGCAAGAGAAATGAAGGAGCCGACAACATCGAGCACATCTATTATGAGGTTCATGCCAAAGACCGTTATGAAGCCCTTAAGCGGATTGCCGATATAAACCCTAAGATCTATGGCATCGTGTTTTGCCGTACACGAAGGGAAACCCAGGAAATTGCCGAGAAACTCATGCAAGACGGCTACAACGCAGATGCCTTGCATGGCGATTTAAGCCAGGCCCAACGCGACCATGTGATGACCCGTTTCAGATCGCGTCACCTTCAATTGTTGGTGGCTACCGATGTAGCCGCCCGCGGACTGGACGTAAACGACCTGACCCACATCATCAACTTTAACCTGCCTGATGAAGACGAAGTGTATATACACAGAAGTGGCCGTACCGGTCGTGCCGGAAAAAGCGGTGTCTCGCTTTCGATCCTTCACATGCGTGAAAAAAGCAAGTTGAGGGCTATCGAAAAGAAAATCGGTAAGAAATTTGAAAAAAGACAAGTCCCTTCCGGTAGAGAAATCTGTGAAACTCAACTTTTTAACCTCATCGATAAATTCGAACAGGTAGAGGTGAACGAAAAGCAGATTGAGCCCTTTCTTGAAGTCATTTATCAGAAACTCAGTTCACTCGATCGGGAAGAACTCATCAAACGGTTTGTATCGGTTGAATTTAACCAGTTTCTGAAGTACTATAAAAATGCCCGTGACCTGAATGCGGTTGACAGAAACGAACCTTACGACAGGGAAAGAAACAACAAATCTTTCGAGCGAGGCGACAGGGATCGCGACCGTGACAGAGGAAGAGGAAGAGACCGGGACAGGGTCAGAGACCGAGAAGACAACGGAAGAGGCTACAGCGAAAGAAGCGCCAGATCGGAGGAATCTTCTGATAGACGCAAATCCTATGCAGATATAGAATTTTCGAGATTTTTTATCAATAAAGGAAGCAAAGATGATTTGAACCCGGTAGCCCTCATTGGACTCATCAACAAATATTCAAAAGAACGCGGTATCGAAATCGGGAAAATTGAAATCATGAAAAGCTTCTCTTTTTTCGAGATAGACCGTAATTTTGAGAGCAAGCTGATGAATAATTTCCAGGACGCTGTTTTTGATAACTCGCCTGTAATGCTCGAAGTTGCCAATTCAAAAGGTGGAGGCTTCCGTGAAGAAGGCGAAATAAAGCGGAAAAAGAAATCGTTGGCAGGAAAAAGAAGTGATAGTTTCCGGCCTGCTGCCAAAAGCAAAAGAAGCGATTCGGCCAAACCTTACGACAAGGGTAAAAGACGCTCCAGGAAACCCTGACACGTTGATTTATCCGGGGTAAAACCCGATGGATCAAACATCTACATTAAACTCCCTCAGAGCCTCGTTGAGTGAGGTTTTCATATCGGTGGAAGCCTTGCGTTTACCGATTATCAGCGCGCATGACACCTGATATTCTCCTGCCGGAAATTTTTTTGGAAAGGTGCCGGGTATCACAACCGAACCGGGTGGCACATACCCTTTGTATTCAACGGCTTCCTTTTCACTTACATCAATAATGCGTGTCGATTGCGTAAGTACCACATTGGCCCCCAGAACAGCCGCCCGACCGACGCGAACACCTTCGACCACGATACAGCGTGAACCAATAAAAGCATTGTCCTCGATAATCACGGGAGCCGCCTGGACAGGTTCAAGCACGCCACCTATACCAACACCTCCGCTCAAATGAACCTCGTTGCCAATTTGCGCGCACGACCCCACAGTGGCCCAGGTGTCGACCATGGTATTCTTACCGATATGGGCACCTATATTCACATAAGAAGGCATCAGCACCACACCGCGGTCGAGAAAAGCTCCATAACGGGCAATGGCATGAGGCACCACACGTACCTGTTGAGAGGCAAAGTCACGTTTCAAGGGAATCTTGTCGTGAAATTCAAACATGCCTACCTCCATGGTCTCCATCTTTCGGAGAGGGAAATACAGAATCACCGCCTTTTTTATCCAGTCGTTAACTTTCCATCCATCAGCATGAGGCTCGGCAACACGAACCCTCCCCTTATCCAAAGCCTCAATGGTGGCTTCGATGGCCCTGATGGTCAGGTCTTCGGCCAATAACGACCTGTTTTCCCATGCGGCTTCAATTACCTTTTTCAACTCTTCCATACGCTATTCTTAGAGCGCTAAATTACAAGTTTTCACCAACTGAAAAAATTGTAATTTTGCATCCAATTTGAATGATGGGAAGAATATTGGCAATCGATTACGGGCAAAAACGTGCCGGCATAGCCGTCACCGATCCATTGCAGCTCATTGCCAATGGGTTAACCACCGTGCATGTGAAAGATGTTTGGGAATTCCTATTAAATTACCTGAAGTCGGAAACAGTGGATTGTATCGTTGTGGGCGAACCCAGGACCATGCAAAACCAACCATCGGATGCAGCAAGGTTTATTGAACCCTTCGTGGCCAGGTTAAGAAAAAACTTTCCGAATTTGAAAATTGAAAGAATGGATGAACGTTTTACCAGTAAAATGGCACACGATGTGATGTTGACGGGCGGGTTGAAAAAACTCCAACGCCAAAACAAATCCCTGGTCGACACCATCAGTGCGACCCTCATTCTTCAATCCTACATGCATTCCACACAAAATTCATCGCAAAATTTAACACCATGATATTACCAATTACGGCTTACGGACATCCTACCCTGAAAATGATGGGCGAAGAGATCACGAAAGATTATCCCGATCTGGACAAGCTGATAGAAGATATGTTTGAAACCATGTACGCTGCCGAAGGAGTGGGTCTTGCCGCTCAACAAGTCAACAGAGCCATCCGGCTGTTTATCATCGACACCACTCCTTTGAAACTTGAAAACGATGAATTCACCAATAAAAAGCAGGTTTTTATCAACGCCCGGATTCATCAGGAAGAAGGTGAAGAATGGGGATATGAAGAAGGTTGTTTGAGCATCCCGGGAATTCATGAAACGGTGAAACGCAAACCGGTTGTTGTGATGAGTTATTACGACCTTGACTTCGGCTTTCACGAAAACATACGCATTGACGGTACCCTGGCCAGGGTAATACAGCATGAATATGACCACATAGAAGGGAAACTCTTCGTTGAGCGGATTCAAAACATCAGAAAAGTATTGCTTAAAGGAAAACTGCGCGACATCAGTCTGGGCAAATCAGATGCTGAATATAGAATGCTCTTGCCAAAAAAAAGAATAAAACGATAATGAATGTAAATGTTACGTATAAGGGTCTATATAATAAAGTAAAAAGAAGAAACATGAAAAAAACAACTTTTATGATGCTGGTATGGATGGTGATGGTGGTGTCTTTTGGATGCGAACAACCCGTTGAATCGAAATCACAAAAATCGACCCAGGAATCGATTAAAGACTTGGAGGACAGTCTTTTTAACGCTGAAACCAACACGCTTGACAAGAAAAAAGCCGTAGAATTGTCGCGTTTGTACGAACAGTGGGCACTTGAAAACCCTGACGATGAAAAGGCTCCGGACTATCTGTTAAAAGCCGCTGATGTATCGATGAACATGAAAAATCCGCGCCGCACCCTGGGCCTTTTCGATCAAATTCTCAAAAATTATCCCCAATCGAAATTCGCTTCAACGGCCTTGTTTTTAAAAGCCTTTGTGTATGATGATCAGATGCACGATTATGTAAACGCTGGAAAGTATTACAGCGAGTTTCTCGAAAAATATCCCGAGAGTCCCTTTGCCAACGATGCCGAAGCCTCATTAAAAAATCTGGGGAAATCGCCAGAAGAGCTGGTAAAAGAGTTTGAAATGAATCAGGGGAATTAGTGAACCTGCTTTCGTCGGCTATTCAAGTTTAAGCCTCCTGAAGTTCCCGCTTGGATTTTCTGTATAGGTAGGTGTTAAAAATATTCCTCTTGGCAAACCTGATTTGCTTATCGGAGTTGTGAAATTTGGTAAACACGTTTTTCGGTACGCCGAAGTACTCATAGGTTGTACCATCTAAAAAGGTAACCTCAAGCAACAGTCCCCGGTGTTTATAGTCGAGGATTCCCGATTCTGATGTGGTGAGGTTGTATTCTTCCAAATTCGCGTTTCTCGTTTCAGGTGCGATACTGACCAGAAAATGATAAGCATCAATAATCTGACGGCTTTTTACCTCCGCTTCGGTGGCCAACTCATCCCCTGCCTGGAATTTATCCGGATGCCATTCTTTTACCAAATTCCGATAGGTGGTTTTAAGCTGTTTCAGATCCGTTTCTTGATCAACATTAAACAATTTCTTATATTCATTAACACGCTTCATGGATGATCTTTTTATAACAAACCTGATTACCTGTCCTTTATCTGTATCTCTGACTTTTGATAACCGAATTTTGACAGCCGGCAAAAGTACACCTTTATTGATTGCGCCCGACATTCGTTTCCAGGTTCACACAAGGATCTCCCTTTCAGAAATTTTTTCTAAATTGCCCCGAATTATCAGATAGCAAAAAATACGAATTCCAACTATTGAAAAGCCAAACAAACCCCTATGTCATTTGAAATCATGCTTATATTGGTAGCCATTGGATTGTGGCTCTATGTGACAACCACGGCCATTGATTTGGGCAAGGGATTAAAGGCTGCCCTCACCAACCAGACACTGCCGATATATTTTGAATGGTTTCCACGGCGATTGCCGCATCAGTATGAACAATACCTGATTAAAAATGACAAGTTCTACGGAAACCTGTCACCTAAGATACAACGTTCGTACGGTAGCAGGATTATGAACTTTATCGATGACAAAACCTTTATAACCAGGGACGGATTGAAGATCACCGGTGAGATGAAGCTCGTAATTGCTTCTATAGCTGTTAAAATCACCTTCGGATTGAGGGAATACTTGTTCGGCCATTTTCATACCATCATTATTTACTCAGGGGAGTTCCACTCCAATGTATCGGGATTGGATGTAAAGGGTGAAACCAATGGTGCCGGTGTTATCGTTTTTTCATGGGAAGACCTGCAGTACGGGAATTCCATACCCGACGATTCCATCAACCTGGGATACCATGAGTTTGCCCATGCCTTGTTTCTGGGGCACCTGATGAATCCGTACAACAACGATTTTAAGGATCACTACCGTGAATGGCTTATGTTTGTGAAATACAATGACAAACTGGAAGAAGTGAGAGAAAAACACATTTTCAGGGATTATGCGGCCGTAAACGAGATGGAGTTTTTTGCCGTTGCCCTGGAGAATTTTTTCGAGAAACCAAATCACTTTAAGCAGGAACTTCCGCACCTGTACAAATTGATGGTACAGATGCTTAACCAGGACTTAGCCACGGTGTGATCAGGAAAATGGCTATAAACAATTACTTAAATTTTCTTTGTGTAACTCTGTGGTACAGCCATTTCGCAATTTCTAACCAGAAAGAAGCAGTAACATGATAACAATCAAAGTCACTGAAAACCAGCCTACATTGATTATTCTCCATCATCGCCTTCGTAGGTCAGGTTAATTTCTTTGCGGATTTTATCCAATATGGTGATCAGGTCCATACTCATCGAATGTGGCATTTTCGAACTTTGGATTTGATGGTTTTGAAGACAGTTAATCACCTCTTGGATTTCATGAAAATATCCGTTTCCAAGATAAGGCATGTTAAGTATTTCCGGTGATTTACCAAACTCCGTCACAGTGAGTTTTTCGCTATGATGAAATCGTTTGTGCATATTAATGGAGCCTTTGGTTCCCTTGATGAGTGCCTCGATGGGCGTGTTTTCCTGAAGCGTAGCTACGAGGTCAGCATGAGCGCCATTTTCATAACCAAAATGAAAGGCACACGATGCATCCACCCCTGAACCGGTAAAAACTGCAGATGCCTTGATTTTATCGGGCATCCCCATCAACAAAAGACTCAGGTAAACAGGATAGAGTCCGATGTCCAGCAGCGCACCGCCACCCAGTTTTTTATTAAATAACCTGCTATTGGGGTCGTATCCGGCCGCATAACCAAAGTCCGATTGCAGGTTAATAATTTCGCCGATCACTCCTTTTTCTATGACTTCAATTAATTTTTCCGTGGCCGGGATAAACCGGGTCCATAAAGCTTCCATCAGAAACAGGTTGCTGGATTTTGCTTCCCTGATCATAGCCCCGACTTCGCGTGCATTCATGCCCATGGGCTTTTCGCATAAAACGGACTTGCCCGCTTTTAAGCACATCAGGGTGTTTTCGCAATGGAATACATGAGGTGTGGCGATATACACCACATCAATTTCAGGGTCGTTAGCCAATTTAAGATAGGTTCCGTAATATTTTACTGCATGGAATTCCGCTCCAAAACGCGCTGCTTTTTCAATGCTGCGCGAGGCCACTGCTGTCAGTTCCGCCTGTTGGACAAGCCTCAGATCGGCAGCAAATTTATGGGCAATTTTGCCTGTGCCAAGTAGGCCCCATTTGATCTTATCTCCCATCACTTTAGCAAATTTAACTGATGACTTAAATGCTGGTAATTTTCCTCGTCGAACGACACCAATATAACTTTCTCAATTTCGGGGAACTGAACCAGCGCATGCAAAAGTGTTTGAACCGCTACCTGTCCAGCTTCTTTTTTCGGATATCCGTAAATTCCGGTACTGATGCACGGAAACGCAATGGATTTGCAATGATTTTCGCTCGCGAGCCGCAATGAATTCCGGTAACAGGAAGCCAGTTTCTTTGCTTCATCCTGATTACCACCATGCCAGACCGGCCCCACAGCATGGATAACAAATCCGGCTTTCAGATTTCCGGCCGTGGTGATGAAGGCATTACCGGTTTCGCATCGGCCCCGGGCAGCAACAATCTTTCGGCAATCCTCTAAAATGGCCGGACCACCTGCACGGTGGATGGCACCATCCACCCCACCGCCACCCATCAGCGTAGCGTTGGCCGCATTGACGATGGCGTCCGCTTCTATTTTGGTGATATCACCTTTTATGAGTTCTATTTTAGCGTTGTGGTGCATGTGAGTGTGTTTTTATTTTAAGAAGCAGTTCAGTTTTTAAAAAAAATATAAGCATTCAAAGAGGTTGCAATTAACAACCAAATGAAATAAGGCAATATTAGGATTGATTTTAACTTCAAATCCGGCCAATAATTAAATAAGTAAAATCCGATAAGTACCGTAAGAACGGTGATCATGATCAATCCAGCCAAAACCTGGTGAAAATAAAAGAAAGTTGGATTCCAGCCAGCGTTTAATACCCATTGTAAGAGTAACAACCCGATGATAAATTTTCGGTTTTCCTCAACAGGCCAGAGGTAAGCCATATAAATGGCGAAGCAAGTCATGATGGTGGTCCAGGCGGATCCAAAAACCCATCCCGGAGGAGTCCAGGGCGCTTTCGACAGGTTTGCGTACCAGTCGGACGACACGCCCTGACTGGTAAATAACCCACCTATTGCCAACGCACCAAAGTTGAGTAGCAGAAATAGTATCATTCTATAAATCATGGCATTAAACTCTAAGATTGTAACATGTTATCATTCTGAACACAATTTAAAAGATTAATTTTCAATAAAACTATTGGTATGCATAAAACAATTGATTGTGATGAAGTTCCACGACTTCTTTATATTTTAACTTTCCTGCATCTGAAAGAAACGATTTATCTACAAACGAAATCATCTCCAATTTAGCCGACCGGAATTCCTCCACCATCGTTAATAATATCCTGTCTCTAACACCAATTCTATTTCCTAATTCGAGAAAATCTTTAATGTGATATTTGTATCCGGTATTTGGCAAATTTTGTTTTGCACTCTCCCTTTCCCTGAAAAGGTTCATGGCCATCTGGGAATCGTTGATATGAAGTTTGGTATTCATCAAATCATAGGAAGGCGACAACAACATATCTCCATCAGACGATTCCAGGAGAGAAAGATTTTTTAGATGAAAATCCCCATTGCCGGTAAGAAAATTAAACAGCAGTATTCTGATAAAACTGATCTGGTCGGTTGGATTTAGGCGGTATCCAACATCTTCGTAAGTGAACGAATTATACTTATAAAGTCCATGATCGTTTACACCCGGAATCGCATTTAGTACCGAAACAAAATCCTCCTGGCGCAGGGCGTTGCCCTCCTTATCCCTGTCGAATCTCCGGGTAAGATAAGCTGGTTCGCCGTTAGCAAATTTCACCAGTCCACATTTCGCAGTTGAAATTTTGAATAACTGTCCGGCCATATTCATCGTCAGATGTTCATTTGCCGGTGAATCAAAATATAAAGATCGTCGCGTATCCAAACAAGGCTTGATAATGTACATCGACTCTATGTTTCGATTTGGAGCTAAAAGATTGTTTTTTGCTCTTCCAATAAACCCTTTTGGTTGCACACCGGAAATGCTGAATCCTGCAGGTTGCCCAAAAATCCGATCCTGAATATCATCCCAGTTAAATTCAAGTTGATTGGGGACTTTAGATCTGTCGAACAATTTTGTTTCGCAAGCAGGGCAGAAACCGTCGGTATTCTCCTTTAAACATCCACTGCAGTTGGCCATTATTCCTCCATTCTTTTTAATGTGATGGCCCCAATCGTATCTTTTTCGCAGGTGTACATCAGCAGACTCCAATCATCACTCAGGTCAATACCCAACGCCTTACATTGCAATTCCCTGTTGTACCCTTCGCTTAACATGGATTGAAAATTTGAAAATAACTTTTCTGAGTCAACCCTTTTTTGAGATTTAGGCATATTCACTGATATGGGAAAAGTATTTTCATTTGAAATGAAATCATCTTCATATTCAAAATGATATCCGTTTTCGTCTCTCCAAAGCACCCCTGCATTGTATTTTCCCTTGTAGATTACCCTTAACTTCATCTGTTTCAACTCTTTTTGACTGTAACTAAAATTTCAAGATTTAAGAAGTGAAAAATCTCAGCCAAAGTTTCAAACGACGGGTTTGCCTTTCCTCTCTCTATCTGCGATAAAGTGACAACCGAACATCCTGCATATTCCGCCAATTGCCTCTGCGACATGGACATGGTATTCCTACGATCCTTTATTTTTTTGCCTAACTCATCTTTTGTCATCTCACCAACTTTAAATATACTTTAATTGTGGCAACAAATATAGTCAATACTTTCTTGAATGTCAATATTATTTAAATATAATTTAATTATATCATCAATTATACCTTTTAGCCCTTCATTGTTGTAAATATTAAAATATATTTTAATATTTAGAGCAACTAATACTAAAGACACAACTTTTGATGAATGTATTCACTAAAAGTTAGGCATAATAGTGGTCTGTTGCTCATTTTACTTAGGCCAAAAGTGAAGCATCTGGTTTGTGGCGGACTTCAAAAGACAAATCTTTCTGACTACACTGATTTATATTTCATGCCTACGGCAGACAAGTGGAACTAAAATGTTCATATTCAGACCGAAATCCGCCATGAAGTATATGCATTTGTTGCCAACAGTTTATTCTTTTACCCACAGTTGTAAAATTTTGCCATCATAATACTTTATTCGAACGTATTTTCCTTCATCTATTGGTCCACCATGCGATTTAGAATTGTTAAAACCAGCTGAAGGTCCAAAGTCTGAATACTCAAATTTCACACCTTTCACAGTAAATGATTCATTCTTATGTCCCGAGTGTGGCATAGGGTCAAAATTTTCTACTATTCCTTCAACTTCTTTATATGTTCCGCTTTTCATAGCCCTTACACATGAAAAATATTCAGACCCAGTTCCTATGAAAGCAAAAGTTGTCCATAAAATCCCGAATCCTGTCCAGAAGTACATAAATATTTGCTGTGAACGTTTTGCATTAAATTTTCTCATCAATATTATTACAATAATTCCAATAGCAATCATTCCTAATCCTGAGGCTGCAAATCCAAGAACTCCATGACCAGAATCAAGTACGTTATAATATTCTTTCATTAGTGATTTTTAATTATTGCCAACGGTTTGCAGCTACCCGAAGGTGGCGATTTAGAAGCACTTCACTGTCAGCCAAGCACAAACTTTGATAGAAGCACAAAGCTTGATTTAACCACTGAACCGCCACTTTTGGGTAGCTGCTGTTATAAGCCGTAATTCTATTTGTCATTGTTGTCAGGTGGTGCATAAAAGTCGTTTATTGAATTTGTATATATGCAATAGTCAATTTTGTTTGTGATTTGAAAAACTGTCGGCTTGTTGGCTTCAAGCGGAACTAACATTAAATGACTTTTCTCTTTTACTTTTTTTGTGTCTCCATTCGTTCCTTCCCGGTTGTCAAAGGGTATAGTAAAGTAGTAGAGGTAAGGTGAAACCCAGTCAATATAATGCCTTTTTGAAATGCCAGATGATGTTCTGATATCAAGTTCTTCATAATTCTCTACAATTGTCTTTTGAAATTCTACTGCATTGAGAGGGATATTATTTACCATAGGAACAGCATCCCATTGTCCGTCAAGTAAAGCCCATTTTTTCAAATCACCAAGATATACTTCTAATAAAACATGTCCCGCTCCATATTTTGTTGTTTCAACATCTTTAATCATAAGCCCTAAAGTTCTCGCTTTTAATCCAACTGCATTTAAGCAGGCAGTGGCTACAATGCCATATTCCACACAACGGAAATTTTTTCCTTCCTTGACTTCATCAAGAATTGAAATAGCGTCACTTTTTTTTGGTTCATTGCTTCCGTCATGTTGCCACTGGTTATGTACCCAATGTAATATTTTCAAAGCTTTTTCAGTGTCTGATTTTGTATTTTTAACCAAACTGTCAATCGGATATTTTGAACGCAGCAGATTAAGATATTCATTGTTATTGTTTTGTTCATACCAGAATTTTAGTTCGCTGCTTTTTATTGTTGTATCAAACTGCACGAGCTTAGGTTGAACACCTTTTACAACTGTCAGAGCGTAAGCAGTGTCATTAACGGAAATATAAAATTTATGAACTTTTTCCGGTAACAGCATAAATGTAATGCTGTCGCAGTCGGTATAAAATGTAAACTCTTCGCTGTCCGAATGACAGGAAACAAGTAAACTATCAAATTCAATTTGTGGTGAAACTGTCCAATTACCTTTCACCCAGTCATTGCCTATTCTATAGTCAGCTTGTGTAGATTTTGCTTTTATTAGCGGAAGTTCTTTGTAAGTTGACTGTCCGTATGTGGTTAATGCGAACAAATAAAGTGTCAGGGTTGCTGTAATTATTTTCATTGTCGTTGTCTTTTATTATGGCTTATAACATCTGCATAGCCTCAATTGTCACTATGCCTATTATATATTAATGTGTTTTACTTCGTAATTAACTGATTTAACGACTATATAGTCACTCAGGCTCTTCGTGGTTTTCTGTTTCATTGTATGTTTTTTTATTTGTACCGGCTTTTGTAATAATCGCCACTAATTTAGTTATTTATCACAAACATCATTAAAATGATCATAAAAATCAACTATTTAGCCTTGGCTGAAAAAAGCCGTAAAATAAGGCCTTAGGTCAACGGTCATAGCCTGGGAATTCAGCCTGGTAGAATTTTGTCGCGATTCACCTGAAAAACCTGTTAGTTCCTGATTATTTTGGTCGTAAAGCGGTTTGATTTCCCCGAAATCCGAACCAGGTAAATTCCTTTGGGCAACCCGGAAACATCCACCTCAAGCTTTCGGCTAAATGGACAATGGATCAGCGTTCTCCCAACCAAATCAATTATTTCAACACCAACAACCTCAGAAGTCATGTTCTCCACAATCAACACCTCTGTTACCGGGTTGGGATAGATCAGGAAGTGGGAACTGAAGTCATTATTATCATTCACCCCAACTCCCGAACATGAATGTACCAGATCGAATTTGGCTTGTAATGAGTCGATCGGTTCAATGCCGGCGCCGGACGAAGTGTGCACCGAAAGCAAAAACGATGGCTCACCAAACAGGTCGCCGGGTTGCGCCACCTTTACAAACGAAAACAGGGAGGAAGTCCCGTTCGAAGTGCAGCGGGAGTCGGCTCCTACCCTTTTGGCACCCTGCAAGGCTGCCATCAGCTTGCAGGCCAGGTCGCCTTCGGCCTGCAGGAACCTGGATTCCATGGAGTCCAAAACAACCAGCCCCAACAGGATATTTCCCTGAATGGAATAGTTTGGTCCGGTGATATGACTTTTATAGTCGTCGGTGCTGGTGCCGGTGAAGGCCGCCGACTGAGGGGAACCGTCGACAAACGCCACAATGCCATACTGCCTCTTCTGGGGCGTATTTTGAGCATCATGTTCAATGAGCCACTGAATAATCTGGGTCGGTGTGTCGCCCAGGTTCATCCTGTTCCGGGCGTTGGCCTGGTTGGTAGCATTGTACCAGGCTTGAGTGTTGATGGCACCCACTCCGGGGAACAACTCACCCAGAAAATCATCGTCGTAACCGGGAAAGTTACTCATGTCCACGCAAGAGGCTCCCGCGCTGCCCACTTCACCGGTAACGGAGTCCAGGGCTACAATGGAGAACGTATCCTGCGACCTGACGCCAGTGACAAACAACATGAAAAGAAAAATCAGGGTAAAAAAATGCTTATTCATAACATCCGGGTTTATTATGTTACAGATTTATTTTCCAAATATAATGATAAACCGGGCTGGACAAGTTTTTAATTTGAACTTTCAGAAATGCCTGAAGCAGGAATCTCATTTATTACACAGTCATGGGCACTTCCATCAGCAGCAGGGTGGTATTTCTATCTGCCTTGATATGAAACCGTTTCCTTGTCCCAGGTTAATAGCAATGGTTAGGCAGGGAAAACTTTCTTATCTGCAAATCAGCCCTGATTGGGTTGGCGGCTATTAGCGTTTTGTGGGGGTTTTTTCGATGGATATTTCAATTCCGTTCTTCTGTATCTCGCAGGCAAAAGGATTCATGGCATTAAAGTCATTTTCTCCTATTGGATATGGTTCTATTCTCAAGTCAATTTTTCTTCTCAATCTCATCAGCAACATCTGAGTTGAAAAGAAATTGGTCATATTTTCAGGAACCAAGGCAATGTCAATATCACTTTCTTCTCGTTCTTTTCCCTGGGCTTACGAGCCAAATAAATACACCCTCTTCAACCCCAAGTCATCAGGGATTTGGGAAATGTATTTCTTTGCGGTTTCTATAATTGTTGGATTAACCATGTTCTTAAATTTTCAATTCTGATTACCCATAATTCAGTAAACTCTTTCATGCAGTGAGATGGTTTGAAGACTCTTTCCATTGTGTTATGATGCCATCAATATTTTCTATCCTTTCTTCCATGGTTTAAAGGGTACATCTTTTCAAGAAATAAACAATTCGTTATTCGCAAGTACCATGAACGAGAGCATAAACCCAACTCTAATAGTTCACCATTTAATATTGCTGTTTTTAACCTCCTTATACATAATAACCCACCCATTTTTAATCGTTTAAAGTTAAATAAATCAGCTATTTGCATCTTTGTAAATAGACCGACGGGTGTCTGGTGGGTAAATTCTGGAATGATTTTTATTGGTTTTACATTGGGAGTTAAGTGTTGATGGAGTTGTTTGTCAGGTTTTGGTAATAAGGTAGTTGAGATGTTTTAGGTATCACGATCCTATTGACAAAATGCCCACAATTGAGAAAGAGTTGCTTTGCAATATATGAAACTACGCTAAGCGGTAATGCAAAGGGATTTAGTTAATTACAAGCTTTCTTCTGATTTTGGATTGACTGGTTACCAATTCAACGATATAAATCCCGGGCTGCAGTTTTTCAACATCAATGATCCTATTGAGCGGTTTGGTATCTATTAGTTTAAGTCCTGATAAATTGTAGATACCAACATGCTCGAAGATTAAATTATTCGGGTTAACTATGGTGAGTACTCTTTTGGCAGGATTGGGGAATAAATACACGGAACGATCAACTATTTCAATGGTGCCTGAGTTGTCAATTACAAAAATATTCAGCGTATCAGAAACTGTACACGGACCATTCACTACTTCAAGCCACAGTTGATTGTTTCCGATGGCTAAACCACTTGCAGCAATATTCACATTTGGCAGGGTATCACCTGTCGACCACAGGTACGATTCAAAAGAAATATCAACGGAGAGAACCAGTGTATCTGTATACAACATGGTTGTGTCCTCACCAAGCGAAAAATCGATCCCTGGAAATATGGTAACAATACTCTCCCCTTCCAGCCAGCATCCACCCTCATCGGCAACCTTTAGATTTACAATTCCACTCGAAACGATGTAAAAAGTGTCTTGGTTTGTAATCTCATTGTTCCATATGTAGTATAAATACCCTTTGGGTGCATTTAATGTTAACTCCTTACATCCACTGGTATCCGAAGGCAGGTCGATGGGTGGTATATTAAAACTTTCGTTTTTTGCAAAAAAATTCTCGACCGGTAAAGGGGTTGAGAGTGTATCAGGACCAAAGTAAGCCGTTCCATTAAAAAGCTGTCCGGAGATTAAAAAATTACCACAATTATCTGCACATAGCTGGTTGATTACAAGATTTTTTGTAGCTTGGGTTATCTGGTAATTGATTATATTACCCGATGTATCGAATTGCATCAGAATACCGTTCCAACGTATACCCAAAGAAAAATCGATTCCTGCAAAAGCAAAATGATTGGTACCCGTCATGGCCAATTCGAGTTTATCTTCAAATAAATCGATTAATAACCAGCCATTAATTTTATTGTAGTCGTCCACATATTTGCACCACTTGGGTTGAAATAACGAGTCTAACCTGGCCACGAGCAACCCCCTTGAATTTTCAGGTATTGTTATTGTATCTGTTCCGAATATAGTTGACTCAGTGATCATCCCTGCCGCATAGAAATTCCCCGATTTATCAACCTTAATCCCATTGGCAGTCGTGGGGGTAAAATGATCAAGATCAATAAAATAAGACTGTCGTAGGTTTCCTTGCGTGTCATAATGCAAAATAAAACCTGCAATTCCCCAATCCGGATAATCAGGATGAATGATTGTATCGCCATCCACAATAAAATTTGTACTTGAACGACCATTACAATAGATATCCCCATTTTCTCCGACTATTAAATAATCGTTATCCATTGATCCATCGGCAAAACTCCGAACCTCTTGTTGCCATATTATATTTCCATCCACATCGATTTTCATAATGGAGTTTAATCCATTGCCGATAGGTACAGAATCCTGACCCAGGAAATTGACATATCGTTCGATAGAATCGTGGTAATACGCGTGAGTGGACGAAAGATAGAGATAGTCATCCTCAGATATATCAAAACCTCCTAAAAATTCCTGGGCACTGCTCGATATGGTTTTTCCCCAAATAAATTCAAAATTACTGCTCAATTTTACTAAAAACAAATCGGGCATAAAATCATGGTTATTGGTGAGGATGTGATTGTTTACAAACAAAGTGTCGGAGTAGGTGCCATAGATATAAATATTTGATTCATGGTCAAGACGAACTTCCACATCCCAAATAAAATGATCGACAGTGGTATAAATGTCGAGCGCACGAATAAAATTACCGTTTTGATCGTGCCTGGCGATGGCTACGTCATAGAATTGATGGTTGGGATTATTGCCATAATGGATGAATGATGTGTCACCAATTGTGATGGAGTCAGCATACCAATAGTAGGCATAAAAGTCATTATTAAAATCCGTTTCGATACCCACAATACGGGGTTCGGTATAAGCTTGGGCACTTCTACCCCACTGCCATCCCCATTCAACAGTATCGTTTTGTGCAACAAGGGTAACAGACGCCATGACAATGGCTGTAAGGATGAAGCTGATTGATTTTTTCATATTATTATTTGTTTAGGTTGTTGTTTTTTGCATAACAGGAAATAGATTGTATAGTAGCGGTCGCAATAATTTTAAGAAGGTTCACCATTGTATTTTATTCAAGTTCAAATTTCTGATATTGTACCGGTACAATTACTTTTTCACCTTTATTATCAATACTTTCAACTGATGGGTGATGATACAAAATGATTTGTTTTGTTTGGATCTTTATGCCTCTTTCAGATGCATTGTGCAGTAACCAGTATGGGGCAAAAGCTAAGTCCAGGTCGTCCATAGTGCTAATAGTATCAGCAGATTCATCATCTCCAGAAATGTAAATTCTTTTGTTATTCCATTCAATCAGGTAGGAATAGTGTTTTAACGAAAGGCGGTGTTTGGTTTTAAATTTTGTAATTGAAAAATTCTGTCCTTTGTCGTTAAGCTCAAAGAATTTGTATTTTCTTTTTCCCGACAGAAAAAATGATACAGGCCACGGTCCATATAATTTTTGATTTGTTTGTTTAAATCCTTTTCTGTTAAAATGGTCGGCATGGCCATGCGTGAAGATAAATATCGAATTTTCATGAATACTGTCCACCAATCCCGGTCTATAGGTCATGTAACCATATGCTCCTGACTTATATGGGAAGTCAACATAAACTTTCAAATTCCCATCAGTCATAAAAAGTCCACAGTTTCCTAAAAATTCAATTTCAATTGCTTCATTCTGTCCCGGTGCAAAATTCGCAACAATTATGAATAATGATAATAGGATGGTCTTGATGATCTTTTTTTTCTTGGTTTTCATAGTTATGTATTTGGGATAGCGGACAGCATAAACTTTGCGGCGGACTTTCAAAGACAAAGATTTCTGTCCTGGATGATTAATATTTGGAACTAAGATGTTCATATTTTGAATGTACCCACCATAAAGTATGATGCATTGTTGGTGGTAGTTATTGTATCATTATTTTCTTGTTTATCGTTTTTCCTTTTAACTGAATGCTGATTACATGAAGTCCGTGGGTCATCTTTTTTGTTGAAAAATTAACAATCCCATCCATAACCTGTTTAATTTCATATTCTTTTATTAACTGTTCACTTAATGAATGTATTTGTATTCGACATGTCTCTCCTTCGGAATTCGGAATCACGATTGAAATATTCTCACCAATAGATATGGGATTCTTTAATAGTGTAATTATATTACTTTCAATTCCCTCTATATTTATCAATAAATCATTCACAAAAACCGAATCATTAGCAATTGATATTGTTGAGTCACTATTATACACTGCTTTAACTGTAGTCCAAAAGGGCAAACTGTTAAAGAAATCATTATATTCACAAGGAGAATAACCTGAACAGGTTACATCAGTTTCTTTGGTAAAAATCCAGAAGTCATTGTCTCGATAAATTTTATATCCCAGTAAAGTGTCAGTTGAAATATCTGGAGCAGTCCATGACAATTCAAAACAATTAAATGAAGGACAATTGTAATTCTGGTACCAATACGTTTGTTGAAAAAACAAATTATTTATTGGATTAATTTGCCCAAAAGAAATTAGAGTGCTATTAAGCATTAAAACTGTAATAATCAATTTAAAAGTTCTCATGTTATAATATTTTTAGATTGTGTCGCACTTACAATTCCGCCAACATCCGCATACCGCCAATTGTCGCTATGCCAATTATACAGGCTTTGTTGTTAATATTCCTTTCCGTATTCATCTAATCTCATTATCACCAGATTACCCATTTTAAGTCCAAAATTATCTAAATCAGCTCTATGTTTCATTGTAAATGGATCATCGGGTGTTTGGAGGGTAAATCTAAGAAATTATTTTAAAGGTTTGATTTTTAGCGCCATTATTTTGGTAATTGGTTTTTTTTGGGCATACTCCGGCAGGAAGGTTACCATTCATGGGTCGAGAGCAGGGCGCCAATAGCTGGCGCATAAAAAAAAGCCTCCAAATCATTGATTTAGAGGCTTCTGTAGTCCGTACGGGATTCGAACCCGTGTTACCAGGATGAAAACCTGGCGTCCTGACCGGACTAGACGAACGGACCGTTTCGTTTAGGAGGTGCAAAAATAGAACCTTTTTTTACTTGCACAACATTTTCTGGAATTTTTTTTTCATGGCCCTTTAAGCTCCTCCCCCGTTGCTTCTCTCCGTATCGGCCTGAAATTTATAACCCAGTCGTTTACCCGTTTTAATCGAGATAATATCCCGGGTATTTTTCATGTCATAAACCGAAACTTCCTTAACCAGATCGTAATCGGGAGTGAGCAAATCGAAGTTCACGGTGTAGGTAATTGCCGTCTCCAGGAGGTTATTAATGGAAGCTTGATCAACCAGGTTGTTTTCGAAATTATTAAAAATAAATCCCAACTCGCGCTTTCCTTCAATAAAATAATGTTTGTCTTTGTTTACAAACACGCGCCCAATAAGGTATCCAATATCATTAACCCGGTTGTACTTAAATGAGTCGGCCAGGAAATTATAGATGTTGATCACCCCACAATAGCTGCGGCTTTTATCTTCATGAATGTAATCGGTGCGCATCACTTCATGGTGACGTGAAAATTCAAAGATATTGGTGTGCATTAAAAAAAGAAGCACATCCCCTCCAAATTTAAGCTCGATCTCAAAGTCACTCATACTACTCGATTCAAACGGAACCAAAACGTGGGGCACTTTATTTTTTACAAAGTCAGCGTATTTCTTCTCAAGCTCCTGGATAGAATCCTTGATCCGATTAAACGTTTCCAGGGTATTGTTATACACGTGTTGTTTTAAAGTGGCCTTTTCAACCACCTTTTGAAAAAAGGGATCAGGGTTATACTCGATGTCCATTGCTTCCGGATCTTTAATGATTTTCAAAGGTAGAAATATTTTGGTCATCCCTGATAAAACAAAAACAGAGAACCTGAAAAATCAACTTATTGGACTACCCGAAGACAGAGCCATAGTGCCATTAAAAAAAATGATGTATTTACTTCCTACCCGAATGGTTGGAGGACTAACAGCTATCCCTCGAAGGTAAACGACAGTAAGAACACTTTGGAGCGTAGCTGGTCGATGCTGTTTGTATAGATGTTGCTTTCGCGGATGATCAGGTTGTTTAATCCATAACCCATTTTCAGTTCGGTGCCAAATTTAAAATAGGTTGTATAGAAGTCGAAGCCAACACCCAGTTCCAATGAAATGTCATGTCGGTTAAGTTTGACAGTGATATCACTGGAGTTTTGTTGTGCCTTCTTTTGCGAGGCCAGGTCGATGCTGTATTTTACCCCGCCCAGCACATATGCGGCCACGTTGTTCAGCCTGCGCGATTTATATTTGAGTTCGAGTGGAAATTCAACCAGGGTAGAAGTGATTCCCTTTCGCATTTCAACAGATTCTTCATCACCGTTCTTATAGGTCCGGATATTGTAATACAATAACCGCTCACCGAACGAAAGAGAAGGGATAAAGCGCAAATTAAGATCTGGTGTCAGGTGCAGGTTCCCAACAATCCCGATGCTGAAACCCGGTGTAGGAACCGAATTAACACTGTACACGAAGGCTGAATCTACTGAGTAAAAATCCGGCATTTCTGTAGAACTCCATTTGATAAACGAAAGGTTGTCAACCGTTTTCACGGAAAAAAGCATTTGATTGACTCCCAAAATAAATCCAAAATGATAGGTTACATGGTCGAAACTAGGTAAATTCATTGGTTTTCGTTGCTGCGCCATGGCAGATGTACTAAACAACAATCCCAACAAAGCAATACCTGTTATTGTGGCAAGTGATTTTTTCAATTGATAACTCATGAGTAGGTTAACGCTTTTCTGTCGGTGATAGTATTTCATTAGGTTCCGATTAACGAGTTTATTTTTTAATTTACGTCCGGGTTTAGTTTGTTCCCCAGTAAAGAGTTGCTATTCCCATGGTCAATCGCTTTTGATGTACCTCTTTAAATCCGGCCATTTCCATTTGGTCGAGAAACTCTTGACCTTCAGCAAAGGCAGAAACCGAATCGGGTAAATAAGTGTAGGCTTCGCTGTTCTTCGACACGGTTTTACCAACCAGAGGAAGTATGAATTTAAAATAAAATTGATATACCTGTTTGAAAACAAACTGATTTGGCCTCGAAAACTCAAGCACCACCACCCTGCCTTGTGGCTTCAGCACCCGTCTCATTTCTTTCAATCCGACCTGCAGGTTTTCAAAATTGCGCGCGCCAAAGGCCACAGTCACGGCATCAAATGAGTTATCTGGAAAGGGTATTTCGGCGGAATCGCCATGCACCATTTCGATGAGCTGAAGAAGACCTGCTTTAACAATTTTCTGCTTTCCCACTTCCAGCATTTGTTCGGCAATGTCCAACCCGACAATTTTCTCAGGATGCAGTTTGGCCAGTTCAATCGCCAAATCACCCGTACCGGTTGCCACATCCAAAATGGTCTGAGGATGAAGTGGTTCCAGCAGTCTTCTCACTCTGATACGCCACCTGATGTCGATGCCCGCTGATAAAACATGGTTCAATAAGTCGTACCTTGGTGCAATGTCGTTAAACATTTTTTCGACCCTTAACTTCTTCCCTGGTGTATTGTACTGATTCATATACTGGTTTTTCCCTGAACTAATTAGCACCCATCATCTTCGCTACTTCTATGCGCAGTTTCTCTTTATTTATCGGAACGACTCCCACCTCTTCACACACCAGACCTCCTGCCAGGTTGGCAATAGCAGCCATGATTCTGGGTTCGGTATCAAGTGCCAAACACAGGGCAGCAACGCTAATCACTGTGTCACCGGCTCCCGAAACATCCGTAATATTGCGGCGGTGAGCCGGGATCAGTTGCGACTCGTACATTCCCTGCTCTTCCCAGCTGATAAACACCCCCAACTCCGACAAGGTATTGAGTACCATTTTTGCCTGAAGTTTATCCTGAAGTTGTGCCACGACCATTTCGAGTTGTTCGTTGTCGTGCGGATCGAAATTAACACCCAGACCTTCCTTTACCTCTTTGATGTTGGGTTTAAAGAGTGTTGCCTTTTTATAATCCAGGAAATTCCTTTTCTTTGGGTCAACAGCTACCGGAATTTTACGTCGTCTGGCCTCTGTAATCACCTTTTCAATCAGTTGTGGAGTAATAACCCCTTTGTCGTAATCCTGAAATATCACTACATGGATTTCTTTATCAACAAACAGCCGAAGTATTCTTTTGTTTAACAATTCAAACTGAAGATCATCAAGCGGTTCGGTGGTTTCCTCATCTACCCTCAGCATCTGGTGTTGATTGCCAATGATTCTGAATTTGGTTGTGGTAATCCTGTTTTCATCGGAAATCAACCCTTCAGTCGACATTCCTGCATCCAGGATCAACTGTTTAAACGCAACACCTTTTTGGTCGTTGCCGATCACAGAGCATAAAATGGGATTTGCGCCCAGGGCTTTGAGGTTTAACCCCACATTGGCCGCTCCACCCAATCGGTTTTCGCGTTGCTTCACAGTAACGATAGGTACGGGCGCTTCGGGACAAATCCTGTCGACAGTACCCCAGATGTAAGCGTCCACCATGACATCGCCAATGACCATTACATTCAGTTTATTAAACTGTTCAAAAAGTTGATCTATATTTTTAGAAGTCAACATGCCAAATTATTTTGTTGGATTGCAAAAATAGATAAATATCCGGCAGGAATTAAAAACATCCACCGCAGCCTGTACGATTCGTGGCACCTCGTAACCAAGGAGCTGAATTTTCTATAAATACAGGAGGAGCCTTATTTCAACAAGGCCAGGGCGGTTTTAATCCTGTTGACAGCCTCCACGAGGAGTTCTTTTGAAGTGGCATAGGACAACCTAATACAGTTGGGATCGCCGAAAGCCTCACCCGGAACCAGGGCTACATGGGCTTTTTCGAGCAGATAAGTACATAGTTGGGTGCTGTCGTTCACCAAGGTAGTTCCATCCGTTTTACCAAAGAAACTGCTGACATCCGGGAAGAGGTAAAATGCACCTTTGGGGAGATTGGTTTTAACGCCATCGATTTCCTGCATCATCCCGACCAATAAGTCGCGCCGTTCTTTAAACGCGGCCACCATGATCTTTAATTCAGGAACTTGATTCGGATCAGCCGAAACAGCAGCAGCAGCAGCCATCTGCGAAATACTTCCGGCACCCGAGGTAAACTGTCCCTGCAATTTGGTGCAGGCATCGGCGATAAATTGGGGTGCTGCCAGATATCCTATGCGCCAGCCGGTCATGGAAAACCCCTTAGAAACACCATTGATGATTACCACCTGATTTTTTATCTCAGGAAAGGAGGCCAAACTTACGTGTGAGCCCTCAAAAAGGATGTGTTCGTATATCTCATCCGAAATCACTACCAAATCAGGGTGTTTAGCAATCACTTCCGCGATGGCCTTCATCTCGGCAAATGAGTAAACTGATCCGGTCGGATTGCTTGGGGAATTGATTAACAAAGCCTTTGTACGAGGCGTGATGGCAGCAGCAATCTGATCTGGCGTGACCTTAAAATCGGCTTCAATACCGGCTACAATGAGTTTTATATCACCACCAGCCAGTTTAATCATTTCTGTATACGAAACCCAATAAGGAGCAGGCACAATGATTTCATCGCCCGGATTTAACAAGCAGAAAAACACATTGGAAAGCGATTGTTTGGCGCCATTTGAAACCACAATCTGGCTGGGTTTGTATTCCAGTTGGTTGTCACGTTTCAGTTTTTTTGAGATAGCTTCCCTTACCGGTGCTAAACCCGGCACCGGCGGATATTTGGTGATATTGTTGTGAATGGCCTCTATGGCGCCTTGTTTCACAAAGTCAGGTGTGTTGAAATCCGGTTCTCCAATACTCAGGTTAATAATGTCAATTCCCTGACCCTGCAATTCGCGGCTTAATCTCGTCATTTCAAGTGTGGCCGACTCGGTCAAATTCAATATCCTGGCTGATAATATGCTGCTGTTCACTCGCTATATATTTTAAAAGGGCAAAGATAGCGATTTCCAGGTATGTCAATATATTCAGTGTGAAAATTATAACAATGGATTGATAACCTTTTCTCTTTTAGTTGCGAAGCAAAAAAAAGTCGTTACTTTGTAGCATCATTTATTCAATTTAAACCACGTATGATAGCTGAAATTATAAAATACTCAATTCCATCGTTAGTCATGTTGGCAGCGGTTTACGTGATGTTGCGCTTTTTTTTGAAACACGATGAGCATCAATTAAGCTTCTTAAAAGATGAACAGGACCTGACGCGTTTAAAGTTGGATATGGAAAGAAAACGCGACAGCCAAAAAGTGATCATCCCACTAAAACTGCAAGCCTACGAACGCATGGTGTTGTTTTTAGAACGGATCAATCCTCCCAATCTGATAAAACGCTCCATATCACAGGGACAGAAAGTGACAGAGCTGCAAGGTATGCTTTTGCACCATATCCGCGAAGAATACGAGCACAACATGTCGCAGCAGCTTTACATTGGCGAAAATTCATGGGAAATGGTGAAAACGGCCAAAGAAGAGGTGGCCCGGTTGATCAATACCTCCGCTGCTAAATTTAAAACCGATGATGAGGCGGCACTCCTGGCAAAGGAACTCCTCACAACCGGATTCGATACAAAAAATGATCCCATTGAAAAAACACTGGCACATCTTAAAAAAGAAGTAAGGGATAATTTCTAAGCCGTTGAAAAAAATAACCGAAATACAAAGCATCAGTTTTGTTGGCTCAGGCAATGTGGCCACGCATCTTGCACATGCATTTCAAAGTGCCAATTTGCACATTCACGAGGTTTATTCGCCCCACCATTCGCACGCGTTGGATTTTGCTCGAAAGTTTAATTGTGTTTCCCGCAAGAGCATACAACAACTTTCATCCGATATAGACCTTATGCTGCTGTGTGTGCCCGATAGTCAGATATCCGGAGTGTCGGAGTTAATTTCTCCCGGCAGGGCAATCGTGGCGCATACATCCGGGATTGAGCCACTGGACTCGCTTTCAGACAAAATACGTCAAACGGGGGTTTTTTACCCGCTTCAAACTTTTTCAAAAGACCGGAAAGTGGATTTCAGGGTGGTTCCTCTTTGTATCGAGGGCAACCAGGCATCTACCTCCGAATTGCTTACCCAACTTGCTTATAAACTGAGCAACAAAGTGGTAGCGATTTCTTCTCCCGAAAGGGCCATGTTGCACTTAACTGCCGTGATGGTGAATAATTTTTCGAACAAGTTGTATGGTATGGCGCATGAAATATTGGAGAGAAATCACCTTGATTTCAACCTTTTGCTGCCGTTGATTCAGGAAACAGCACATAAAATGGAAGAAATGAACCCTGAAGAAGCACAAACCGGACCGGCCCGAAGAAACGATGAAAATACCATCAGCCGACACCGGGAGATGCTAAAGGAATTTCCACAATACCAGCAACTCTATCAACTTATTACAGATCAAATCATAAAAAAACACCATGAGTAATTATAAAGCACTGTTGAACAAAGTCACCACTTTTATTTTTGATTACGACGGAGTGATGACCAATGGCACGCTCATCTTACTGCATGAAGGACAACCCCTCCGTTCGGCTAATGTAAAAGATGGTTATGTATTGCAGTTGGCTGTAAAACTGGGATATAATATCGCCATCATTTCGGGAGGATTTTCAAAATCCGTTGAAAACAGGTTCGACACTTTAAATATTAAAGACGTGCATCTGGGTGTAAAAAATAAAATGGAAACCTTTGAAAAGTACATCAAAACCAACAACATAGATCCATCGCAGGTGGTATATATGGGCGATGACATCCCCGATTTCAGGGTGATGCAACTGGTGGGAGTTCCTGTTTGCCCGGCCGATGCCGCCGAGGAGATCAAGGACATTTCGGTATATATTTCGGATAAAAAAGGGGGCGAAGGCTGTGTACGCGACATCATCGAACAGGTACTGAAAGTGCAGGGCAAATGGATGACCGAAGAATCACATCATTGGTAGAATGAATGCGTCGACTAAAATATTCAGAATATTGGAGTCGGGAAATAATGGTATTCAACCAACAACAATTGAAATTAAAACACATGATAAATAGTATCAGGATAAAAGACCTTTTGAGTTTGGTGCGTTGGCCAAACCTTATCATCATTCTGATAACCATGTTGTTGATGCTGTTTTGTCTGATCAATCCCGCATTGGGACTGGCTCCGTTTGAAGCAGGATTGTCGTGGGTTGAACTGATGCTGCTCATGGCTTCTGTATTGGCGATTACCAAGGGAGGGTACATCATCAACGATTTGGTAGATATCAACACCGATTCGGTGAACAAACCCGGTATAAACCTGGTTGGTAACAGCATTTCTGAAAACGCAGCGCAGGTCCTGTATTGGATTACCACCCTATCAGGAATTGCTGCCAGTGTGCTCTTTTCCTATATACTTCAAAAGATAAGCTTCAGTCTGATTTTTCTATTTTCTGCAGGTCTGCTTTGGTTCTATTCGCAGAAATACAAATGTCAGCCCCTGGTGGGCAACGTGGTAGTGGCTGTGCTGAGCAGCCTTTCGTTTGGATTGGTGTGGCTGTTCACCTTTTTCGCCTTAAGCAACCAGGGTATTGAGTTTGCCCAAGTGCAGAGTTCATTTTCGCTAACCAACAAATTGGTGCTGATATATGTTGGATTTGCTTTCCTGATAACGCTGTTGCGCGAATTAATAAAGGACCTGGAGGATTATACCGGTGACAATCGTTTTGGATGCCGTACCTTACCGGTAGTATACGGAAAAGGAGTAGCCAAAGTCTTTGCCCTGGTCACCGCCTACCTGTCGCTGGCAGGATTAGTTTGGGTAGACTTTTACTACTTTCAGATGCAATACTATGGAGTAGCAGGCTGGTTTATATTGATCATTATTTTACTGGTACTAATGATCGTCCGGTTGCACCGTGCCACGGAAAAACCTGATTTTGCGAGCCTTTCCAGGTTATCCAAACGACTGATGTTGCTTGGGATAGTGTCCCTTATCTTTTTCTATTTTGAATTGCTATGATGTTACACGATTTATTAAAACCATACGATGTCATCCTGGCTTCGGGTTCGCCCCGGCGCAGGGAGTTGCTGACAGAGATGGGAATAAATTTTACCATCAGAACCATACCTGGCGACGAGATATTCCCTTCCACCATGCCCATCCACCAGGTGGCGGGGTATCTCAGTAAACAAAAAGCCATCGTGTTTACTTCTGACGAGTTGAATGACAACCAGTTGGTGATAACTGCAGACACCATTGTGGTGGTTGAAAACCAGATTCTGAACAAGCCTTTCAACCCTGAGGAAGCGTACGATATGCTTGAGTTGCTTTCAGGAAAAACACACCTGGTAATTACGGGTGTTACCCTGATGACAACGGTGAAAACACATACATTTTCGGTAACAACAGAGGTGGTATTTAAAAAGTTAACCCCCGATGAAATCTGGTACTATGTTCAAAATTACAAACCCTTCGACAAGGCTGGCGCCTATGGCATTCAGGAATGGATCGGGCATGTGGCCATCGAACGCATTGACGGTTCCTATTTTAATGTGATGGGACTTCCCACACACCGGTTGTACGAAGAATTGATTCACTTTTTAACTAAATAATATGAAAACACTGTTGAGTTTCATGCTGATGATCGCATTTCATGTTGCCATCGGTCAATCACCTTCCGAAAAAATCGTTCAAAAGCAGGTTGATGCTTACAACCAGCGCAATATTGATCAGTTCATGGCGACTTATTCCTCTCATATCGAGTTGTATCTTTTCCCCGACAGTCTGTTGATGAGCGGCAAAGAGGCCATGCGCAAGCACTATCAGACCATGTTTGAGGCTGCACCTGATTTATCGTGTATGATCATCAACCGGATTGGAATGGGCAACAATGTGATTGACCGGGAATATGTAAAACGAAATGGTAAATACCTGGATGCCATCGCCATATACAAGGTGGAACAGGACAGCATTGTGCGCGTGACGTTTATTCTTGAGTAATTATTGGCGTAAAACAGATTGTTATCCTAAGCTGAATACAAGTTATTCCGCGTTCAATCTTCGGTTAGATTTGGTTAGAATAATGATCGGTTTCGTTTTTTTCGTCCCGGAGGAATTTAATTAGTTTCTTTACCAATCCTTTCAAATGAAGGCCTCCGGTTGCCAATTCCATGGGAGCAAGAAAACACCTATCTTTGCAAAAAAATACATAAAACCGCGTGACCTTCAACGACCTCAATCTCAGCACCCCACTCAACAACGCTCTCATCGACCTGGGTTTTGAATATCCTACACCCATACAACAGGCCTGTTTCTCTCTCATCCTTTCTGGAAAAGATACCGTTGGCGTGGCCCAAACAGGAACAGGTAAAACTTTTGCCTATCTCCTGCCGTTGTTGCGGTTGTTGCCCTATTCGGATCAGCGTGCCCCCCGCGTATTGATCGTTGTCCCAACGCGCGAACTCGTTATCCAGGTTGAGGACGAAATCAGGAAACTGACAACTTACATGAATGTACGACATGCCGGGGTGTATGGAGGAACCAACATCAACACACAAAAGAAGCTGGTTTACGAAGGAATGGATATTTTGGTGGCGACGCCCGGTCGGTTGCTCGATCTGGCCCTGACCGGCGTTTTATCCATTAAGAGCGTTCAGAAATTCGTGATCGACGAGGTGGATGAAATGTTCAACCTGGGTTTCCGTCCACAGGTGATGTCCATCATGGAAATATTGCCCGAAAAAAGGCAAAATATCATGTTCTCGGCCACGCTTACCCGTGAAGTAGAAACAGTAATCAATACTTTTTTTAACCATCCCGAACAGGTGGTCATTGCGCCTCATGGCACTCCGTTGGATCAGATTGTCCAGCAAGCTTATGATGTTCCTAATTTCTACACCAAAGTCAATTTGATCAAGCATTTGCTTGCAACTGATTCCTCCATGGAAAAAGTGCTCGTTTTTACAGGAAGCAAGCGCCTGGCCGATCGACTGGCCGAGGAACTTACTGGTTATTTGGATATCAAACCCGGTGTGCTTCATTCCAATAAATCGCAGAACAACCGGTTCGAAACGCTGAAAAAGTTTGAAAATGGTAAATTAAAGATCCTGATTACCACCGATATCATGGCGCGAGGGCTGGATATTTCCGATGTAAGCCATGTGATCAATTTTTCGTTGCCCACCTTGCCTGAAGATTATATCCACCGCATTGGACGTACCGGCAGGGCCGACAAAGAAGGAGTGGCCATTTCCTTTATCAATAAAATTGAAAAAGAATCGCAGGGCGACATCGAGCAATTGATGAAAAAGCCCATTCCCATGTTGCCCTTTCCGGTGGAAGTGGCAATTTCAACCATCACCACAGAGGAAGAAAAGCCCGCGGCACTTTACGACAAGCCTTATCTGGTAAATCCTTCCAGGAAGAAAAACACGGGTGCCTTTCATGAGAAATCAGCCAAAAACCAACAGGTAAACTCAGGAGGCGCGGGTAGAAAAGAAAAGAAACGGAAAGCAGCCATCAGGAAGCGTATGTAGCTTTTTGAAAGTTGTATCGATTCTGATATTAACGATCACAAACCTGCTACAAACTTTCAACCAATGGCCTTAGCAGAAAGGCGTATTGACTATAATGGTGATCTTACTCCATGTCATGACAATCAGTAAAAAAATCGTAACTGCGAAATAAGATGTATATTTACAACGAACTTTAAAAAACAGTGGTTGGGTTTTTGCTGTTTTAAAATTTCACTGAAATCTACATTTTAAGAACCCACTTTAAACTGATTTTATGAAAAAACTTCTACTCTTATTCATCCTGCTCTATGCGACGAATATAATGGCGCAGGAAAAAACCATTTCGGGAGTTGTAACTGCCGATGAAGGTTATACATTACCTGGTGTGAATGTTTTATTAAAAGGAACCTCCGTTGGAACTGTGACAGACCTCAACGGAGCCTATTCTATTAAAGCCGCCAGCGAAAACACTTTGCAATTCTCTTACGTAGGGATGCAATCGTATGAAGTAGTCATTGGAAACCAAACAACCATCAATGTCGTACTTCAGTCAAATGCGGCCCTGTTGCAAGATGTGGTGGTGATTGGATATGGCACTGTTAAAAAAAAGGATCTCACCGGATCGGTATCACAAGTAAAAGCCGCTGATATTGCCGCCATCGCTTCAGCCTCACCGGCATTGGCATTGCAGGGTCGCTCGGCAGGGGTGCAGGTTATTAACAACGGACTGCCCGGAAGCAGCCCTGAAATACTAATCAGGGGTGTCGGGTCAATACAGGCGGGCACCAATCCATTGTACGTGGTGGATGGAATCATCACCAGTGACATCAGAAACCTGAACAGCAACGACATTCAATCAATTGACGTCCTGAAGGATGCTTCTTCACAAGCCATATATGGTGCCAGAGCCTCCAACGGGGTTGTTATCATCACCACCAAAAAGGGTTCAAAAGGCAAAATGAAATTGAGTTATCAGGGATATTATGGGTTTAATATTATTGGCAAGCGGGTGAAAATGGCCTCCTCTCAATTTTACGAACAATATACCAACGAAGCCCTTTTACGTGACGACAAACCGGCCGCATTTTTTGGGGATACTTATCCCATCAATACGGTTTGGCTGGATGAAGTAACCAGAACGGGTCAGCTTGTACAACAATCGGTTACCATGTCAGGTGGAACCGACGAAATAACCTACCTGGTTAGTTTTAGTTACAACGGTGATAAAGGTGTCTTGCAAAAAAATGATTTTTCAAGGTATACCCTGAGGTTGAACAATGAATACAAAATTGCCAATTGGCTGAAAATGGGTAACATCCTTAGCTTGTCAACCTATAAGGCAAATTATCCCAATACAGATGTTTACAATTCAGCCTACAGGCAAGGTCCCAACGTTCCGGTACATGATTCGGCAGGTAATTGGGGCAATTCGAACAACATAAACAATGTGGGCAATCCTGCAGCCTCACTGGCTTATTATCACAACATAGGAAAGGGATATCAAATTCAGGCCAGTTTTTGGGGCGAAGCCAATCTTTACCGCGAACTCACTTTTAAATCCAGCTTTGGATTGGACGTTGGTAACGACCAGTCGAAATACTACACGCCCTATTTTATTGCTTCTCCATCGCAACAAAACCTCATCAGCAACTTAAGTATTACTGCCAATCAACAATACCATTACACCTGGGACAATATGTTTAACTATGCCAGGTCGTTCAACGGCAAACACAACCTCGATGCGACCGCCGGCGTTACCATGGAAGAATTGAATTCAAATTACCTTACGGGATATCGCCAGGATGTTCCACCCCAGGAAAATTACTGGTACCTTAATTTAGGCGATGCAGCCACTGCCACCAACGGAAATGGAGGCGACAAATGGAGGCGTTTTTCCTATGTTGCAAGGGGAACCTACAATTATGGTGGAAAATATTTCATCACCGGAACAGCAAGATATGAAGGTTCTTCCAGGTTTTCAGAAGACAACCGCTGGGGCTTTTTCCCTTCGGCAGGTATGGCCTGGAGAATTTCTGCGGAAAATTTTATGAAGGACTCAAAAGTCATCAGCAACCTGAAACTAAGGGCCAGTTGGGGTCTGGTGGGTAACGATAACATCAGCACCAATTTATTCCTGTATACCATCGCCACAGGAATCTCCTATCCATTTGGTGAAGAAATTCAGAATGGTTCAACCATCACCGATGTAAAAGATCCCAATTTGACCTGGGAAACTTCACAAGGTCTGGATATCGGGCTTGATTACGGCTTTCTGAATGACAGACTCTATGGAGAAATCGACTATTACAAAAAAAACACCAAAGACCTGTTGTACCCTGCACCGCTTCCCGCCATCCTGGGATCGACCAGCTATATCACCAACATTGCCGAACTGGTGAATCAGGGGATCGAATTTTCTATCAACTGGAGGGATGAAATAAGCAAAGATTTCAGTTATTCCATCGGAGGAAATTTTACCTACAACAAAAACGAAATCATCGACCTGGCCAATGGGCTCCCCATCGATGGAGGCAGCCTGGGGAATGGACAAACCGTTACACGTACCTCGGTGGGAGAACCTGTAGGCAGTTTCTGGGTGTATGAAACGGATGGACTCTACCAAACGGAGGAGGAAATAAATGCCACGCCACACTTTCCCGGTACAAAAATCGGGGATTTCAGGTACAAGGACAACAACGAAGACGGCCTGCTAGATAATGAGGACAGGATTTTCGTTGGCTCCTACCTGCCGGTATTTTATTTTGGGATCAACCTCACTTTGGACATCAAACGTTTTGATGTCCAGGTGGGTGCTTTTGGAAATATGGGAAACAAAGTGTATAACGGTAAGAAGGCTCAAAGATGGGGAGGAGAAAACATCGAAGCTTCTCTCGAGGATCGCTGGACCGTTGACAACACCAATTCTACTACCCCCAGGGCATTCAATAATGTACCCGTGGCCTCCGATTATTATGTAGAATCAGGAAATTTCTTCAGATTCAGCAACATCACCATTGGTTATACCATACCCCTTAAATCGAAAGTAATTTCAAAGCTTCGTATCTATATCAGCGCTCAAAATCCTTACACGTTTCAGGCATTTAGCGGGTATAACCCCGAACTCCCCGGAGGTGTAATGAACTCAGGCATCGAAACCAATCCTATCCCTACAACTGGTAAATATTTAATCGGCATTAATCTCGATCTTTAAAATGACAGTCATGAAAAAATATATGATAAAATTACTCGTCACGGTGATCAGCATGGTGCTGGTAACCGCGTGTACCAAAGAATTCCTGGATGTGAAGCCCGAAGGACAGATCACGCCCGAAGGATACTATTCAACACCTGCCCGCGCCCAGGAACTTGTCAATTCCATCTACAACAACATGTTAACGTGGGACGAGCATTCTTTTTCGTGGATAGGTATCACCAGCATCGCGTCTGATGATGCTGACAAAGGCAGCTCAGCCGGTGACACTGGTGCAGACAAGGATAAATTGGATAATTTCACTTACGGCCCCACCGATATTTCAGTAAATGAAATATGGGTAGCCAACTTCCGTGGAATTTCAAGAACCAATCTGGCTTTAGACATCCTGCCAAAAATTGCCGTCGAATCAAAGTTAAAAAACAGGCTCAAAGCTGAAGCCAGGTTCCTGCGTGCATATTTCTATTGGAACCTGGTAAGAACTTTCGGCGACGTGCCCTTGATTAACAGTGTGATTGACCCTACCAATAGCGTACAGGTTGATCAAGCCATGATCCGTGCCCCAAAACAGCAGATTTACGATTTAATCATCAGCGACCTGTTGTATGCTAAAGACAGCTTATATAACAAGGGTCAGTACGAAAATGCCGATTTGGGCAGGGCCACTTCAGGAGCCGCCAAGGGATTACTTGCCAAGGTTTATTTATACCAGAAAAACTGGCAGGCTTCATTTGACATGGCAGCTCAAGTGATTAACTCCGGTGAGTACGCACTCGTGGACGATTACTCTACAATCTGGAGGGAAATCGGCGAAAACAGCAGCGAATCACTGTTTGAGGTGCAGGCTGTGGGCGGGCCCATCGCTTTAGGCGTTCAGCAATATTCACTCGTGCAGGGCGTGAGGGGACAATTTGGATGGGGCTTCAATTCGCCTTCTGAATCGCTCAACAATGCTTACGAAGAAAACGACCTCCGTAGAGAAGCAACGATGATTTACCCCAGTGAAGTATTGTGGGATGATGTCGTGATCCTCGACAATTTACCTAACCCAAGGTATAATCAGAAAGCCTATGTAAGCCGAAGCCAGGAAACATTTAACGGCAATGATGAACAATCGAATAAAAATCTGAGGGTACTGAGGTATGCCGAAGTTTTATTAATACACGCAGAGGCAGCCAATGAACTTGGGAATGCAACAAGCGCGCTTCAGTCGTTAAACCTGGTGCGTCAACGAGCTGGTTTAGACGACATTTCCGTTACTGATCAATCACAATTACGGCAATTGATCTGGCACGAAAGAAGGGTTGAGTTGGGTATGGAACATGACAGATTCTTCGACCTGGTCAGGCAGGGAAGGGCGGCTGAAGTGATGGGGCCACTTGGCTTTATTGCCGGCAAACACGAAGTTTTTCCTGTACCTCAATCACAGATAGATATTAGTGGAGGATTGCTGACACAAAATAATTATTGATAATGGATACCTATCCTTACGGATTATTCGTTTAAACCCGTGAGGATGGGTTATCTTAGGCTATTCTCCTTACTTATTCATACAATTCAAATTTCTAAAGAAACACCTTTAAAATGCGGCACTTAATCAGTTTTTATATCTTTTTTTTCTTCATGGTTGTTGTCAGTTGCAAACCCAATAATCCGTCACCACCACCTATTGTAAACCCTGATGATGAATTAATGGATCTGGTTCAGCAGCAGACATTTAAATATTTCTGGGATGCCGCCGACTTAAACTCCGGAATGGCGAGGGATAGAAACACCTCTTCGGTGGTGACAACAGGAGGTAGCGGTATGGGAATGATGGCCATTCTGGTTGGGATCGAAAGAAATTTTATAACACACGATGAAGGCCTGGCACGCATCACGAAAATAGTTGGATTTCTTGAAACCGCGGATCGGTTCCACGGTGCCTGGCCCCACTGGTTAAATGGATCAACAGGCAAAGTGATTCCTTTCAGCCAGTACGACAATGGTGGCGATTTGGTCGAAACAGCTTTTCTGGTTCAGGGATTGCTCACCGCACAGTCGTATTTTGATGGCACGAATACAACGGAAGTCGGGTTGCGAAACCGCATCCAGGTTCTGTGGGAAGGTGTGGAATGGGATTGGTATCAACGCTCAGGCGAGAAAGTGCTTTATTGGCACTGGTCGCCAAATTACGGATGGAAAATTAATATGCCGATCAGGGGTTGGGACGAGGGTTTGCTGGTGTATGTATTAGCCGCTTCATCGCCAACACACCCCATTGCGCCGGAAGTATACCACCAGGGATGGGCACGAAATGGAGCCATCAAGAATGGCAATGTATATGAAGGGTTGGAATTGCCTCTAGGATCTGCTTATGGTGGCCCCTTGTTCTTTGCTCACTATTCATTTCTGGGTCTTAACCCCAACGGACTATCAGACCAGTACGCCGATTATATGCTCCAGAATAAAAACCACAGCCTCATCAATTATAAATATTGCGTTAGAAACCCGGGAAATTACACCGGTTATTCAGATAGTTGCTGGGGCCTTACTGCTTCTGATGACCCCGATGGCTATTCAGCGCACTCACCAACAAATGACAACGGAACGATTTCACCCACAGCAGCCATCTCTTCAATCGTTTACAGTCCGGTTCAGAGTCTGGAGGCCATGCATTATTTTTACAAAAAAACAAGTGGTTTGGTTTGGGGAGAGTTTGGCTTTATTGATGCCTTTAATCCTCATCGGAAGTGGTATGCCGACTCATTTCTTGCCATCGATCAGGGACCAATCATTATTATGATTGAAAACTACCGCACAGGGTTGTTATGGAACCATTTTATGAAAAACCAGGAAGTGCAAACGGGATTGACAAAACTAGGATTCTCTTATAAAATAACAAATTAAGATCGTTTAGATGAAAGGCATTCTTCATTTTATTATCATGATTGTAACTTTGAGCATCACCTTGTCGGGTTGCACCCTCAACGAGCCGGATGATTCAAAAATACATGCCCTGACTGTTTCAAAGTACGATGGAAAAATCAATGAGCTCATGGCCAAAATGACCATTGAAGAAAAAATTGGTCAACTGAATATGCTCAGTGGCGATTGGGCCATCACAGGACCATTCATCCGCGCCGATTTCAAACAAGATATCAAAGCAGGTAAGGTAGGTTCGATGCTCAATTGTTACACGGTTGATTACACGCGCGAACTAATCAATTTATCTGTTGACAGCACCAGGCTTGGGATCCCTTTGTTATTGGGTTATGATGTAGTTCACGGTCACCGGACAATATTTCCCATTCCCCTGGCCGAGGCTTGCACCTGGGATCTTAACCTCATGGAACAAACCGCACGGATTGCCGCCATCGAAGCATCGTCCGAAGGCATCCACTGGACCTTTGCCCCAATGGTGGATATCACCCGCGATCCGCGCTGGGGAAGAGTTATGGAAGGTTCCGGGGAGGATCCCTGGTATGGTTCTCTCATCGCGAAAGCAAAAGTCAAAGGCTTTCAGGGTGACGACCTCTCAAAAGACAACACCATCCTTGCCTGCGTGAAACATGTGGCTGCTTATGGTGCGGCCGAAGCTGGCAGGGATTACAATACTGTCGATGTCTCGCTAAGAAGCCTTTACGAAACCTACCTTCCACCCTATCACGCAGCGGTTGAAGCCGGTGTTGGTTCAGCCATGACGGCTTTTAATGAAATAAATGGAATCCCATGTACAGAAAACCAATGGCTTTGGGAAGATCTGTTTAGAAAACAGTGGGGATTTGATGGTTTGGTTGTTACAGATTATACCGCTATAAACGAAATGATTGAGCATGGCGTAGCCGCCAATTTATACCAGGCTTCGGTATTGGCCATCAATGCCGGTGTGGATGTGGATATGGTAGGTCAGGGGTTTTTATTGAACCTGAAACAGGCCGTTGATAAGGGAGATGTTACTCAAGAGCAGCTAGACAAAGCCGTTTACCGGATACTGAAAGCTAAATTTGAACTTGGATTGTTTGACGACCCTTACAAATATTGCAATAAAGAAAGAGAGAAAGCGGACATCATGACCCCGGAACAAACTCATTTTTGCAGGGAAGTTGCCACAAAATCAATGGTGTTGCTAAAAAACAGCAACAAGATACTGCCTTTATCAAAAGAAATAAAGACGATTGCAGTCATTGGCCCACTTGCCGACAATAAAATTGATATGATTGGCGGATGGTCTGCTGCCGGCGACCGCAGTTCACGACCAGTCACCTTGCTTGAAGGGGTCAAAAATAAACTGAGTAGTAAAACGGTAATACTTTATGCCTTAGGCACCGATTTTAATACCTCTTCAACCGAAGGGTTCGATGAAGCCATACGTGCGGCAAAGCAAGCCGATGTCGTTTTGTTGGCTCTCGGCGAAAGCAACGATATGAGTGCAGAGGCCAAATCACGGTCATCTATTGACCTTCCAGGAAATCAAAACCTGCTGACAGATGAAATTCTTAAAGTGAACAAAAACACGGTCATTATTTTGATGAATGGTCGTCCACTAACCATTCAACACCTGGATGATGTGGCACCTGCCATCCTCGAAACCTGGTTTGCGGGAACTGAAGCCGGCAATGCAATTGCGGATGTTGTATTTGGCGATTATAACCCGGCAGGAAAACTCACCATGACATTTCCACGAAATGCAGGGCAGATTCCTATTTATTACAGTCACAAAAATACAGGAAGGCCCTTTGATGTTAACAACAGTTGGACCTCACATTATATTGATGTAGACAACACTCCATTGTACCCATTTGGGTATGGGTTGTCGTATACCCGGTTTGAATATTCAAATTTAACACTTGATAAAAAGGAAATTACCCATCCTGAGGCTGTTCGTGTTACTGTTACAGTTACCAATTCAGGCAATTATGATGGAGAAGAAGTCGTACAGCTCTATGTTCAGGATCTTGTTGGAAGTGTAACCCGTCCGGTAAAAGAATTAAAAGGCTTTGAGAAAATCTTCATTAAAAAAGGCAATTCCGTGACCGTATATTTCACCATCGGACAAGAAGAACTTTCGTTTTACAGGAAAGACATGAGTTTTGGAAGCGAGCCGGGCGAATATCGTATATATGTAGGTGGGAGTTCGGATACTGATAATTCAATTCGGTTGACATTAAATTAAAGTGACAATCAAAGCTACAATAAAAAAGCCTGCCGGAATATTCCCGGCAGGCTTTTTCTTATTTTAATAAATATTAATTCTTCATCATTTTTGCAGAAGAAGTCTTGTTGTTAGAATCAGTTAGTGTGATGAAATACAGTCCTTGGTTTAAGAAAGAAACGTTAATATTAACGGTGCCTTTTTGAACATTTTCCATGCTCAACACTTTTTGACCCATCAGGTTGGAAATAACCACACTGTTCATGTCCTTTGTAAGATCAATAGTTACTGAAGTGTTACAAGGATTAGGATACAGGGATATGACATTGTCATACTTGTTATTCCAAATCCCTGAAATTGGGTTCGGACTGTTGGTAATTTGTATGTTATCAATGTACATATCCACATCAGCTGCCGTTGCAAGGGGATCTACAAAGTCAGGCATAAAAGCAACGACCCCGTAATCTCCGGTTAAAGAGCTGAAATCAAACACGATATCCTGCCAGCCTTCAGTTTCAGTTTGAGCATTCATGCTTTCAATTTCCAATGTTGGATCGCCTTCCATCTTGAACTTCAACGGGCTGATCATGGGTTTCCATACCATGACATGAATATATTTATTGTCAGTTGCGTTCACTGCAGGGTCGCAACTTGCCCAAAAACCACCCCATGCCATTCCACCATTGTCTGTTCCACGGCGGATGAATTTAAGCACCTTGCTGGTTGTATTGATTCCTGAAGCATCGGGATTATCAATAATCATAAAGGTTTCGCTCACCGGGTGGATGGCATCGTTATCAAAGTCGCCACATCCCATGACGTGAGGTGTTAGTACTCCCCATGTATCGTTTTCAAAATCGGCAAGTACACCTCCAAAAACGGGCTCCTCATCGTTGTACCACACCAAAATTTCGTTGGTTCCTTCAACAACAGTATAAGTACGATTTGGCCCACCACTTGGGAATTCCGAAGTATTCCAATCGCCGTTGATACGGAATTTAAATAGAAGTACAGAATCGACTGCCAATCCATCAACAGTAATAGAATAAATACCATCAGATTCAAGGGTAAGATGATAGTCATCCCCGCTCCATCCATTAAAATTCCCTGCAACATCCATATAATCTGTGTTAGGGTCAAAAACACCAAGGGTAGTCTGGTACGACATATTAACGCTAAATTTAACAGCTACCAAAGTGGGGACCACAAAAGGTGTTGGGTCATCGTTGAAAAGGATATTATCAATAAAAATTTCGGTGTCTGCTGCAGTTGTATAAGGATCTTCAAAATCCGGCATCAACGACATCACGGCATAGGGTCCTGTTAGTGTGGTGAAGTCAAAAACGATATCGACCCATTCGTTGGTTGCAGCTTGAACGTTCAAACTGGCAGTTTCAAGTGTGGTTGATCCTTCAAGTTTGAATTTCAGGGGACTGATGGCTGGTTTCCAAACCAAAACGTGAGCATATTTGTTAACGGTTACGTCGATTGCCGGATCTATATTTGCCCAGAAACCGCCCCATGGCATTCCACCGTTGTCAGTTCCACGGCGGATAAATTTCAGCACCTTTGAACTCGTGTTAAGCCCGGATGCATCCGGGTTGTCGATCACCATAAAGGTTTCGTCAACAGGATGAATGGCATCATTGTCATAATCACCACATCCCTGTACATGTAGAGTAAGCGGCCCGGTTGTGCCATCTTCAAAATCAGCAACTACCTGTGCTGATAGAAAATTAATTGACACAAAAGCCAAAGCTAAAAAGAATAAACGTTTTTTCATAGTGTTTAGATTAAATTAGTTAATGTTATTAAGATTCATGATGTTAGGAGTTAATAATTGGATCTTGTAATCATAGATTTAGAATGGGTTCAACTGATTCTTTTGTAATTTTATTCTAAAAAACAACAAATACCTATCGCTTTTTTCTATAATTACCCTGTAAATGTACTCTAAAAAAATTAAATATAGAGATATGAGTGCAAAAAATTATTAAATATTAAGTTTTGGCCTGTATATACATGGCTTGAAAAACTGAATAAGTACAAAATAAAAAGAAGTCGTTTTGTAAAAATTTCAATTCCATAACCTGGGAATCGGTTATGGATGTGCCAGAAAATAATAATCAGTAGAGCTTTCATAACTGGCCTTAAACTCCATCAGGGTAAGAGGAGGTTTATTCTTCAGCCAATCGCTGAGGTTGGAAATGTGCAGGCCACATTCATCCACAAGCAGATCAAACATCATTTCAGGAGTTGTGAAATAATAATCACTGGCTCCTAATCCAAACTCAAAAACAACAAATGGTTTGTACTTCATGAGCAACATTTTCGCGCCTTTTAGCACACCATATTCAGCACCTTCCACATCAATTTTGATAAATTGGATGGATTGCTCCACTGGGATTATGTGATCCAACAGCTCAAGTCTTACATTTATTTCTTCAATGTCGGGCGTTTTTACATCGTATTTACGCTTCATGATCCCGCTATAAGCCGGAGCGTTTTTAACATAGTTAAATGAGGTAGTCCCTTTTCTGTCGCTCAGGGCCGAGTTAAACAAATGAATGTTTGGCCGGGTATATTTTGCCTGTAAGGCGTTAAACATAACAGGGATGGGTTCAAAAGCATAATGGGTTCCCAGGGGAGCGTATTTTAGGATCAGGTCGAGCATTTCACCCTTATGACATCCTACATCAATACAATTCGATGATTCAGAAACCACTTTTTCCAGGATTTGGATAGTTAACCGGTCGTATTTCAGATTTTTTGTCAGGTCGATTCCGAGGGTCGTCAGGAAGTTACGGATTATTCGCTTTACCATGCAATACAAATTGAAGGCAGCATTATTATGCTTACATTTGATTTTGGAAAAAATACAAAAGTAATATGTTTAATAGAATTTGGAGAAGCCTGATGAATTATTTTTTTAAAGGCTTGTTGTTGCTGGCTCCGGTCACTGTTACGGTGTGGGCCTTCATGGCTGTTTTTGACTTTGTTGATGGATTGCTCAGGGAAATCATTTTACATATAACAGGCAAGGAGCTGCCGGGATTGGGTTTTGTTGCCGTGATATTGTTTATCCTGTTGATGGGTCTGTTGGCCTCTACCATTATATTTAATCCTATTATCACCTATTTTGACAAAATCATGGCGAGGGCACCACTGATAAAAATCATCTATACTTCTGTAAAGGACCTGGTATCTGCCTTTGTCGGTCAGAAGAAACGCTTCACCGAACCAGTGCTGGTGCAGGTAAGTGCCTCCTCGCATTTGCAAAAAATAGGGTTCATCACCAACAAAGATTTAAAACTCCTGGGCTTGCCCACTGGAAAAGTAGCCGTATATTTGCCACATTCTTATGCCTGGTCAGGAAACTTGTTCATTGTTTCTGTCGATTACGTACAGCCCATAAAAGCCAGTCCTACCGAAGTAATGAAATTTATTATTTCTGCCGGAGTGAGCAATTTAGGTAGTGAAAATGATGAATTAGAAGATTAAATCCAGTCTGCATAAGTGCATCATAAATCCGAGGTACTGAAAGGAATGACTTACTATGAATAGACCAACCATTTTGATTTCCAACGACGATGGCGCGGGTGCTGTTGGCCTGCGGAAATTGATTTTAATTATGAGAAAACTGGGCGATGTGGTAGCCATCGTGTCCGAAAATCCAATGTCAGGAATGGGACATGCGGTAACTATGCAACAACCTTTGAGGGCAAGGTTGGTTTCCGAGGAGAAAGGTTACAGGGAATATATTACCAATGGTACACCCGTCGACAATATCAAACTTGGCAAACACCTTTTACTGAAAAAAGCGCCGGATTTAGTTGTCAGTGGCATAAACCATGGATCAAACGCAGCCATTAACGTGATTTATTCGGGTACGATGGGAGCCGTGCTTGAAGCCTCCATCGATGGCATCCCTGCCATTGGATTCTCATTAGATGATTATAGCTCTAATGCTTGTTTCGACCATACGGACAAATATATTGAAGCCATCACACGAAAAGTGCTGAAGGAGGGATTGCCTAAAGGGATATCCCTCAATGTAAATTTACCGGCTTATTCCGAAAAAGGACCGCAAGGAATTAAAGTTTGCAGGCAAGCTCAAGCCCGGTGGATTGAAGCGTTTGAAGAGCGTTTCGACCCCTATGGGCGCACTTATTATTGGATGGGTGGCCGTTTCGAAAACGGGGATGGCCGTCATGATACAGACCAGAAAGCCCTGGCCGACAACTATGTGGCTGTGGTCCCAACTCAATTTGATTTTACTGCCCACCAATATGTTAATGAATTAAATTTTAGCTTATGACACCAGGTGTATTTAAACGGGATTGTGTCATGATTGGAGTGTTGATGGGCATTTTATTCCCCTTCTTGCTTTTAGGGATATTGTTGGGATTGAACTGGATCCTGCAAAGTCTCTTTGGTCTTCATTTTACCCGGCATATCCACTACCTCTATCTTCTCAGCATGACAGCCAATTTATTTCCCCTCAGGTACTACCTGGCAAAATTGAATTACGAAAAAACCGGCATGGGTCTCTTATTGATGACCATCGCGGGAGTTATCGGCTATTTTTATGCTTTTGGGGTTGGGGGATAACTATCAATTCAATGATATGCCATGAATTTTTTCACAAAAAAGCCGCTTCTCCAGCGGCTTTTTTGCGTTCAATAGGTTCAGTTTTAAAACGGCGAACACTCTATGGGGCTATAGCTCCTGGGTTTGTTGCCCATGAACGAGTCCCGGTCTTTGTTCACCAGGCCTATGTCGTCGAATTC